>Ga0075788_102_pt1 | contig 155909 bp, 184 predicted proteins | sample RifGroC1_FD_67884 | JGI IMG/M metagenome (GOLD analysis project Ga0075788, IMG submission 67884) | Microgenomates (Amesbacteria) bacterium GW2011_GWC1_46_24
GGAGCTGAATTTGTCTTAATCTAACCAAAATATTTATGCCTATAGCAATACTTGAAATTCCAAGAAGTAGCCACATAGATGTCCCGCAAGCAAAGGAATTATGCGAAAAAGCTGGGGACAGTCTCCATCGTGTGTTGGGCGTCCCTGACCCAGAAGATAAAGAAACTAGGGTTGCGGAAGGGATTTCAGATAAACCAATATTAAGAATTTCCTTTACGATAGGACCAAACGAATATCCTGATTTTGAACTATAATCATTTTTTCCAATGGATGAGCAAATAGAATCAGCAGGACAAACAATTCAAGAAATGATTGAGGGTTCGCCATTTGGTATTTCACAGATAGTAATCGAGGCGTGGAAAGATACAACATTTGTCCTTCGGGAAGGGGAAACTTCCGAACCGCCTCCTCCAATATCTCAGGAAGAATTGAAGAGGATTGGAAACCATTTAGATAGACCAAGAATAAGGTTGGTCTTATCTCCTCAGAAGCGAGGGGGTGTTTCTTTTTCAAAAGAACTTGGTCAAGCACCAGAAAACGAAAGCAATAAAGCTACATTAAAACTTGCCAAGCGCATAGCTGAAATATTTGGATACGAAGAACCAATAACAGCAGAGCTCGAATTTGCTCAAGTAGCTGATACAGACGTGTCGGTTGAATTTGACTGTGAAACTAAAGCAGGCAAGTCTATTCCTGAAGAAGTAAGAAGATATTTGGCAGAATCTGTTTTAAGCATACTAGATTCAAACTCGTTAACAAAAGATGGTTCCGGTGAGGTTTGGATTAGGCAGGGTAAACCAGACACTAGGGTATTCAATGTCATTTGAAATCTAGGTGCTAATTTTCTGAAGTAACTTGATTTGTTTCAATCTTTCTCTTGCTTACTCTGCCCAGACCGGATTCTGGAAAGCCTTTATAATACAATCAAAAGCGTGAGTCAGATTAATACTAGGAATACGGAGTACTTCTACGGATTTCTATGAATTTCTTCGGATTTCAAAATATGGCATACTATACCCATGAGAACTGTGGTTATTTGTGGCAGTAGACGCTTTAAACCGGGAATTAGGAAGTTTGCCGCCGACTTAAGAGAGGCTGGTGTAGTAGTTTTTGAGCCATATCTTCATTCCGGTCAAGAGGAATGGGAACATTTGTCGCAAGATTACAAAAATTTTGTGGCGTTGGGTTTAACTCATGACCATTTTTATAAAATTAAGATGGCAGATGTGGTTTTTCTTTACAACGAGGATGGCTATTCCGGAAACAGTTCAACTCTTGAGCTGGGTTACGCAATGGCTTTGGGAAAGCCTATTTATGCACTTTCCGACAAAGACGACGAGCTTTGTAGACGAGTATTATTTAGAGATATAGTCAAAGAACCGAAGGACTTATTAAAAAAATTATGATAATTGCAATTTGTGGGTCAATAAAATTTTTTGAAGCAATGGTTGAAACGCAAAAAAAATTAGAGGAATTGGGGCATCAAGTATTAATGCCAACCAAAGCACTTGAAGAAAGTCAGTATTGGAGTGATGACAATAAGGCTCGGGTTGAAGCAAAAAAGAAGTTTGAATTTATAGGAGAACATTTCGATAAAATAGAAAAATCTGATGCGATACTAGTGTTAAATGTTACAAAAAAAGAAATTGTAAACTACATCGGTGCTAATACTTTCTTAGAAATGGGGTTTGCTTATTATCGTAAAAAGAAGATATTTACATTAAACCAGTTACCTGACCAGGGTTATATTATGGACGAGCTTCTAACCTTTGAGCCAATTGTCTTAAATGGACACTTAGAAGATATTAAATGACCAAGAGATGCGATCACACTAGCGCGGGGATGATTGTTAGACAAGGTGATAAGGTCTTACTGATTGAGAGGATGAAATACCCGTTTGGATTTGCTCCACCGGCTGGACATGTAGATGGTGATGAAAATTTTGAAATTTCAGCCAGGCGAGAATTAAATGAGGAGGTTGGTTTGGAAGCGACCGATTTAAAGCTAATTTTTGAAGGCAGAAAAGAAAATAGATGCAGAAGAGAAGATGGAACTTGGCATTATTGGAAAATTTACGAAATCAAAGTAACTGGTGAGATAAAAAGGAGCAAGGATGAAACCAAACAGGTTGGCTGGTACTCAAGCCAAGAGATTGAAAAATTGATGGGGCGAACTAAGCAGTATTTGTTGAGTGAAGTGTCCGAAGAGGAATGGGAGAAGAACCCGGGGTTGGAAGTTTTCTGGTTCAACTTGCAATCTGAAACTCAGAAAGTGTTTTAATTTCCTTCCACCTATTCCTAATTAACTCAACCTGAACCATATCTTCTAAAGCTAAAAACACCCTATCCAGATTTAACCGTATAAGTTCAGGTGTTGTGAGCATCGTTCGGAAATCGTTCCACGGATCGACCACAGCTATTTTTTTGAACTTTAAGTAGAATTTGTGGAGACGCCTATTTTTAATTTAGTGGGGTTAAGAGTATTCCTAGATTGTTTGAAGAGAACTATTAATACTAGCGTCCCGGTTACAATACTTATTACCAGCGAAATAGTTCTATCCGGGGTGTTTGTGAATTTCAATCTAATACTATGGTATCCAGGATTTATATCGAACTCCATAACTCCAGGATCTGTGGTATCGGTATATTTTATTGAAGATATATTATTATCAACCCAAAGTTTCCAACCGGGATAGTAGTAAGTATTTTCCTGCACTAATATCGGAGTTTGGGCATTCAGATTGTATTCGTGAAGTGTTGAATTACGAAAGATTGTCGAATAGTCAGCTTTTCCAGATAGGATATTAATTGGGGTGGGGACGTTTAAATCTCCCCATCTATCTTCTGAATTAACCCAAATGGGTACTGCCTGAGGAAAACCTGAATAATCAATCCGACTTTGGATTGGGAGGACTTGCTCTAATTGGGCGTCTGATATGATTTTGGGGTTTGAGCTACGATTTCCCCAATTTAATATGGTTGATAAAACGGCTATTGTTAAAGTTGAAATTAATAACAGATATTTATTCTTTGAACTTTTCGTAGAATCGAATATTATTCCGGCTAAGGTAGCGGTAATTAAGGCCATGATTGAGAGTAAACGCCAACTGAACTGAAACTTACCGATTAGAGGAAGAACATTCCAAAGGAATGACGAATACTTGGTGAGCATAAATAAAGTTATGGTGAATGCTATTAACCAGTATGTAGTTTGTGGGTGATATTTTTGAACGAGATTTTTTTTAATTACGACAATAAGTCCAATACCAAAAACCATCCATCCTGCGTATCCAATGGGTAATACTATTTCTCCATTATGACCTTGGAATAATAATCCAAAGCGGTAGGGTGGAAAAATCAACTCTTGTAGGGTTGGAAATGCAATTTCCTGGGTAAAGTCTCGGATGTGGACATACTTCGATTCAACTATGATGGGAAACCAATAATAGCTAGAAAGTAATAAGCCGATAATGATGACAGAAAAATTCTGCACTTTTACTTTTAGCGATTTTTTCCAGGACAGATATAGAACGTATACACAAGCCAAAATTACTGTGGCTAGTGCTACAGCATGATGGGAAATGATAAGCAACCACAGGCTAATCGCTCCTAGTGCCATTGATTTAACGGAGAACCTTTTACTTAATTGATCGATATACATAAATACCAAAGGAATAAAAATGAATGCTACTGATTCACCGATATCTAGCCGAAAATAGATATTAATAAATCGGTATGGAGCAAATTGATAAAGGATGGTGGATAGTAAAGAACCAAGGGAGGTGAATTTTTTTCTAGCCCAAAGATAAAAAGTAATTCCAGATAAGACATAGGAAAAGATAAATACTAATTTCACGCTATTTACGAAGTTAAATCCAAAAATATGCATAAATGAGGTCATATAAAATGGTGTATGGTACATAAAAATAAAAGCTGGGTATCCAAAATGAGTATCAAGTCTTTCAGCCCAACGAGGAACTAAATTACCATCAGTTAGTGAACTAAAAAATCCAGAAGCAAAGGAGGCATTTTGTACAAGCCCTGAATTGTAGTCACCTTTTCTGAAGTGGCTAACCATGGGGAGAAATGACAATACAATGACTAATACAAGGAAATTGATTTTTTTTTGGGGAAAATAGAATCGATAAACTGTTAATCCTAAGATAAAAGCAACTATCATAAGTAAGTTAATAACCGCCATGTGATATGCAGGAAGGCTAAATAGTGAATTGACCTCAAACATTACTTTCTTTCTGTAGAACAGCTACTATGGATATCCCAATAGGGTAATTAAATGTTTTAATTCGGGCTATCTCAAATAGAAATATCTTGGTAAGAAATGAATTAATCGGATTATTTTTGGCAACATCATAATTAACACGATTATTATAGGAGACCATAAATCTAAATGGTTGGAGTTGGCTTAATAATCTAACAATAATTATTGGTAAAGATAATAAGAAATTAAAATAACTAATAAACTTTAGTTTCATTCCGACTCTCTTAGTTAAAGATCGGATTTCCGAACGTGTATACCGGCGGTAGTGACCTTGTTTAACGTCATGGTCGGACCAGATTAACTTTAAAGCTGGGGCAGTTATTATGGTGAAACCACCTGGTCTAAGAACTCTTTTAGCTTCATGTAATGCTTTGTTTTGGTTCTTAACATGTTCCAGTACATCCAAAAACATAACTACGTCAAAATAGTCATTTTTGAAGGGTAGTTTCTCTGCGTAAGATTTTTTAATAATTCCACAGTTCCTAGTTTTAGAAAATCCGATTGCTATCGGGTCAGGATCTACTCCATATAATTTAGATTGGGGTCTAATAGATTTTAGAAAGGACAATGTTTCTCCTGTCCCACAACCGATATCCAGAATTTTTAAGTTGTTTCCGTCGGGAAGGAGTAGTTGGATAAGTTTTCGTCGGCCATTCCACCACCAATGAGTTTTCTCAATTTTCTCAAATTGTCTGAGTAAGTCAAAACTTTTTCTCATTCCGTCCAATTATAATATCCCATTTGTTCTAGCGAATTTTTCGAAAAGCTTATCCTGAGTGTATTAAACCTATGCATTCTTTTCTAGATTTGCATATATTTGCATAGATATGCTAATATTAGCAGAGATTTAGTACATATGCCAAGCAAACTGATTTCTATAGGAAAAGCCTCAAAATTGCTGGGTGTTTCTATTGACAGCCTTAGAAGGTGGGATAAAACACACAGATTACTTTCTGTTAGAAACGGCCCTAAGGGGCATCGTTATTATAGACAAACAGATATTAATGTTTTCCTACGGGATATTGTTACACTGGTAGAACAGTGGGCGTCAGCAGAAACAGGGATAACCCCGGAACAAGACGTGTATTGTCAAACTAGAGACATTTTCCAAGCGCGACTTGAAAAGCTTCAGTCCAGTCTCCAACGTGCAGTTCCATCTTCTGCAACATCATTACTAAGTGCAATTGCTGGTGAAATTGGCAATAATTCTTTTGATCATAATTTGGGTAACTGGCCAGATATAACTGGAATATATTTCTCATATGACTTGGGAAATAGAGTCATCGTATTAGCTGATCGTGGACAAGGAATATTAGCAACTCTTAAACGGGTAAGGCCAGCGTTAACCAACGACGGCGATGCCCTTAAAGTAGCTTTTACTGAAACGATATCTGGCCGGTTTCCAGAAGCCAGAGGGAATGGGTTAAAATTTGTTAGAGATGTTATTGTTGGAAACCCGTTTACTCTTGACTTTGAAACGGGTAATGCTCATTTGTTCTTAAAAGAAAATGACAAAGAGATTATTATTGCATCAGCAGAAAAACATATAAGAGGATGCCTTGCCATTATAAGATTTGAAAACTTGATATGATTAAAAGCAACTTCGTTAAGAGCAACTTCGTTAAGAGCAACTTCGTTATAGAATTAAAGAAATTTGGCACAATATTAGTGTCACGTCCCTCTGGTAAAGAAGCTTGGCTAGCTTTTCAACCTACTCTCAACGATGTCCAAGAAAACGAAGAGGTAATAGTTGATTTTTCAGACATTGCAGTATTAACCCCCTCTTGGGCGGATGAGTTCTTGACCCCCCTGCACAATCGTTTTCCTGGAAATGTAAGGCTGATAAACACTGATAATGCTTCTATCAAAGCTTCTTTAGCTACGCTTGCTAAGTAATAGACAGAAGTTGGCGGGTTTGCTTTCGGTTTTTCCTGACTCAGGATACGGATGGTGAAATTGGGAAGGAGTAGTCAAAAGTTGTCAGGGCTCTATTGTTTTAAGCTTGTTTAAGAAAAAGGGTAAGGGGAGTGCAGGCAGTTAATTTAGGGAGCGTAATCAATATTTCCCGGGTTGATATCATTCGCACCAGGAGCAACTTCGGGGGCTGATTCTAAAATGACATTAGTTCCCGGATCCAGAACGTTTTTTATTCCTTCGGTAAATTCAGTTACTTTTTCTTCATTTTCATCAGCCCTGATGTTATCTATCATTGTTTTTATAACTGTACTTTGGCTGTTTTCAACTACATCTTTTGCGTTTTCAGGCATATCTTTCTTTATACCCTCAATTCTGGATTGTTGCTCAATGGTTCGCTCTTTCACCCCGGCCAGGTCTATTGTTGGTGCACCCCTTATCAAACCACCCTGTCTTTCTTTAAGTGTTTCATAACTTTTAATTAGGGGAGGGATTTGATCAACACTCTTTGTTTTTGCCAGGTTTTCTGCTTGCGTAAGCCTTCTTTCCGCCTGCTTTTCCAAAACAATAACCTTTTTCTGAGTATTAAATGCGAAGAAATACTCAATTCTTTCACGGATCCTCATAATCGGGGAGTCAGGGGAGGAAAAGATACTATTCGGGGGGGAGGCCAGAGCTTGCCGGGGGGAAGAACCAATGACGAAGAAAGTGAATATTACAAATGTTAATAAACTTTTCATTTTAGTTTCTTGTCCCTGAGCAAGATAAACACAGAACCCAAACCTACTGCAATAAGCATCACCAACAAGCTTCCATATAAGAATCTATCAAGTACGTACCATAGAGTTTTTGCATAGAAGAAGTATCTGATTGAAACTTTCAGTCCGTGGATGATAAACGAAAATAAAATACCAAGAATAAGCATATTGTTATAGCTAAATTTGGGATTTTTACTGAGTTTGTATGCAGAAGCTAAAACCATAGCTTCCCACACCCATTGACTGATTCTCAGCTGTAAAGAGGTCCCTTCTGTTTTAACTCCAACCAGATACTGCCAAAAAACTACTGCTATCGCTACCAATACGAAATACCAAACCGGTCTTAGATATTCTGCTAAAGTCAGACCAAAGATTTTTACTCTAAAGATTGTTACCAAAGAAAGGCTCAAAACTACTGTCAAGAAAACCGGAATAAATATGAGATCATTTCTTATATCCAGGGGGGGATGGGGGGGCAAAATGGTCAGGCTACTTGAACCAGGCCCATAAATCCCAGACTGAATAGAAGGCCGCATGGTAAGAATGATAATGTAACTTACTTACAAGTTAAACAAGTTGAAGAATACTATGCAAGTTTTTCCTAAGGGAAGGTATTTGGCGGGTACAACTTATAATAAAAAAATTGTTTCAATAATCTACAACCCGATATAATCTGACACATGACTGATTTTAAACTTTTAGAAAAGAGGATTGATAAACTGGAGAAGAGGGTTGAAAAGCTGGAGGGGAACAGGGACCGGACGGAAGCGCTGTATGAGAAAGCCAGGGAGCTGGTGGTGAAGCATAATAAAGCCCCGGTGATTTTTCTGCAAAGAAAATTGATGATTGATTGGGAAAGAGCGGAAAATATATTGGATGAATTGCAGGCCAACGGGGTGATAGGACCGGATTGGGGAATTGAACCCAGGAAAATCATAATTAAGAGGTGATTTGCAGAGTCTGTCTGATTTTTTGATAAAAGGAAAAGAATCCGTATTCGGTTACTTCGGCGCTTGGAGTAAATTCGCCGCCTCCCGGCAGGCTCCAGCAGTTACGCCAACCAGAAACCGATCCTGGATAATACGCATGGTCTGAAGCTGAATATCCTTGGGGAGACGGGGGATGGAATTTATCATGTGGATCAGGTAGGCCAGCAGAACTCCGATCAACATGGAGCCGATGATCACAGAAAACAACGGCACATTAGAGAAGGAGTAGTTTAAAAGGGTGAAAGAAACCTGAGTTTCGGACTGCATGACAAAGTTAAGGGCAAGAACGAAAAGCCTGAGGTGTGAATTTAAGAGAATAAAAGATTTTGGTGTCAAAGAGATGGCCGAACCGTACCAGATGGAAGGGATGATCGGTATTGCCGCCTTTGGATTATGAGTCCGCCTCGATATTTAAAAGGCAGTTGCTGCCAAAGTATGATTTGAGTGTAAACCGGTGGGGGTCGGTTATTTCAAGAACCGAATAGATGCCGGGGCAGTTGTCCGAATCAGGCGAGGCGGCATTTTCGATAAAGGCCGGGATGGTGATGAGATGAGTATTACCTACTTTGGAATATGATCCCCAATGCATATGGGCACTGATCACAGCCTGAACCGGTAGCCCGGACAAGGCCTGCCAAACTTCGCGGTTATTTGCAAGGGCGGTGAGGCGGCGGGCCCCATGGAAATAGAAATTGCCTTCAGAGTTTTGGGGCATGATTCCATAATGAGAAAAAATGAAGGTGGGAGTATCCGGGTAGACTGTATTTTCCAACCAGGCGATGGTGGCTTCCGGCAGGGTACCGGATCCGTCCGGGGGGGCAACAAGATCCAGCCAGAGGACCTGGAAGTCATTATATTCCCGAACGCCATAAAACGGGTTCAACCCGTATTGCTGAAAAATTTGGTGTAAGTTGTCCCGGGAAATACCGTAAAGGTCATGGTTGCCCAATAAATGGATCGCGGAAAAGGGCAGCCGGCATAAGACATTGAGGCATTGAGAGTAAAGGGCAGTATTTGTCGACTTGTTTTCCGTTTCCCTGATCATATCGCCCATCTGGACCAGGAGACTGAAGGGGTAATCCTGCAAATGGTCCACGAGATTATCGAGAGCGGAGAGGGCTTGAGTATTAGCCTGGCGAGGCGGACTGTCCGTTAATCCTGAATGGATATCGCCTATCAGTAATAAACGTTCAGAGCAAGGGTGCCCTTGCACATTGGGAAGCCGCCAGGTATCGGACTGGACCGGATGCATTAACCGATGAAGCCAGGGGAGGGTGGCTGTACTCAGTGCGGCAGCCCCCGCGAGATCAATAAAATCCCGGCGGGATAGATTCGGATTATCCGGACTCATAGTTCCTGATCATAGTCTGAAAGCCGGCGGAGTCAACTCTTTACTATTTCTGTAATATTTCACACAAATATCCCGTGATGGTGCTTACTGACTATATTTTTTGGCGGTTTTATAAAGACAGGAGTGATTGCGAAAACCAAAAAATCTCTGATGTCGCTTCTGGTTTTGGGTGTATTTTTTCTTTTTGGCCGTCTTTCTGTTAAAGCAAACCATTCCTGGGGAGGATATCATTGGGCAAGAACCAGTAATCCTTTTACCCTGAAATTGGGAGATAATCTGTCGTCCGGTTGGGATCCTTATTTGTCTACGACTTCCGGTGATTGGAGTTTATCCAGCGTACTGGATACAATGATTGTTTCCGGGTCGACTACGGGGAGGCGGTGCAGAGCGACTGGCGGTCGGGTGGAAGTCTGTAACTCCAGTTACGGAAATAACGGATGGCTGGGGTTGGCCCAGATATGGGTGAGCGGACTGCATATTACCAAAGGGACGACTAAAATGAATGACACATATTTTGGTTTGGCAAAATACAACACCCCGGCCTGGAAACGACTGGTGGTTTGCCAGGAAGTAGCCCACACTTTAGGCTTGGATCATCAGGATGAAATATTTAATAATCCAAACCTAGGAACATGTATGGACTACACCGACAACCCTGCCGGGCCGCCGAGCAACGAGCATCCAAACGCACATGACTATGCAGAATTGGAAGCCATCTACTCACAGACTGACGGATTTACAACCGTGAGTCAGACAATATCACAATTAGCCCAAAATCTCGGTCGGAGGATACAGGACGATATCGGCGAAATAAAAAGTGAGTGGGGGAGAGCGATTAAAGATAACGGAAATGTGGGCTTGTTTGAGAGAGATTTCGGTATGGGACAGAAAGTGTTTACCTTCGTGATCTGGGCAAGTGAATAAAGAAATTTTCGGATTGTGGAATTTGCGGGTGGTGTGATATTCTGGGACGGATGGAGGAAAATGAAAAATGTCCGAAATGCGGCAGTCCGCTAGGGCTGGTGGAAGAAACCAGAACCGGGAGAAAACTGCAACGGTGCAGTACTGCCGGTCCGTATGATCCGAGATCCAAACCTACAGGGTGTACTTATGTAAAGTGGCTGCCAGTGGAGCCGGAGCAGCTGGACGAGAAATGCCCCAAGTGCGGGAACCCGCTGGTGATGGCGACGACCCGATTCGGCAAGAAAATGAAAAAATGCAGTACCGGGGGGTGGGATAAGGAAGCCAGGAAAGCCACGGGGTGTGACTTCGTGGAATGGATCGGAGGGACAACGGAGAAGCTGGACGAGAAATGCCCGGAGTGCGGCAACCTGCTGGTGTTGTATACTACAGCTAATGGAAAACGGATGAAAAAATGCTCGACGGCCGGATGGGATGCCGCAGCCCGGAAAGCTACCGGGTGTACATATATAGAATGGTTAAAATAGTTGAGGTTATGGCGGAAATGATAATTAAAGGTGCTGAAGTTGAGTGCGATAATTGCGGTAAAAAATGAAAATGTGGGGCACACCGGTAATTATTTTCGGAAGTGTACTGGGGGTGGCGGGGTACTTTTCGCTATTGGGGATAGATGCCAACCATGACGGGGTAATATTTAAACCGGCGCTGGACGTAGCCAACGGAAAGGTCCTTTTCAGAGACGTATTTTCGCACTACGGCGCAATGACATCTTATCTGCACGCGGGGGCGCTGTATGTATTCGGGAAAAAATTGATCGTAATTAAATTGGTAACTGCCATCGCTTACGCCCTGGCGGGGCTGGTAATGTGGGGGATATGCCGGGAGGTGATGGGGCGGAGGGGGGCGACACTGACAACGCTGGGCTGGCTGGGGCTGGCGCCGTATTTTGGGCAACACGCTTTTGCCTGGCCGTCGGCTTACGGGGCGCTGATGCAGACTCTGGCGGTGTGGCTGGTACTGCGGAAGAAAATAGGGTGGGAACTGGGGATGGTGGCGGCAGCGGCGTTTTGGTTTAAGCAATCCTATTTGTTATTGCCGGTGGCGTTGGCGGTGGTGTTGTGGAGGCATGAAAAAATAAAGGCGGTGGTGACGGGGATGGCGGGAGTGAGTGTGATGGCAATGCTGCCGATTGTTGTTTCCGGGGGACTTGGTGCCTGGTGGAAACAAAACATTTGGGTGGGGTATATCAACGGGCGGATACTGGGGTCGCAGTACGATTGGAGACTGGTGGGCAAATTATTGGCGGCGAACCCTGTCTGGCTAGTGGTACCCCTAATCTGTCTGGCAATGTGGATATTATTTGTAATTCAGGGGAAAAGGACGGAAGCGGCGGCGGGGTGGCTGGCGGTAGTGTCCCTGGTCCAGTATTATCCGCTGGCGGATTTTTCCCATATGTATTGGGCGGTGACACCGGCATTCTGGCTGGCGGGATACGGAATTTACCGGCTGTGGCGGGGGGGATACCGGCCAGTGGCAGTACTGGCAGGGCTGATAATTGCAGGGGGAATAGCTACGGGGCTGAATACCGGGTGGGTGAAAGTGAAAACGGACCGGGTAACGATAACCAGACCATCAGTATTGTCGGGAATGAAACTGACAAAAGAAGAGGCGGAATTTTATAGGGATGTGTCGGACAGGATGGATCAATATCTGGGAGACAATCCCGGGAAGGAATTTGTAATTCTGAGCAGTGACGCGCTGTATATGACTTTTACCCCACGGGCCAGGAATACCCTGTCGATGTACGCTAACTACAGCGGAGTGACATCGGGGGTGTATGCATACGATGAAGCGCTGACGGAGTTTATAAATAACAAAAAACCGCTGGTGTTGGCAGACGGGGAGGCTAAAATTCCGACAGGGTATACAGTAATCAAAGAATGGCCACAATATAAAATGAAACTAATTTCTAAAACCTAATTTCTAAACAATTTTTAAAAACCAAACTGGCGGGAAGATGAGCGCAGGGTTAGAATTCGATAATGAGAGAAATTTCCGTGGTGTTGCCGGCGTATAACGAGGAAGAGAATATAAGGCCGGTAGTAGAGAAAATATATCGGTATTTGCTGAAGAAATTCAAAACATTTGAAATAATCGTGGTAAATGACGGGAGCCGGGACGGGACGGAGGCAGAGGTGAGGCAGATGATGAAGCGGGTTAGTCAACTGAAACTTATTAATCATCCGGCTAACCGGGGATACGGGGCGGCTTTGAGGTCGGGATTTTACGCGGCGAAATACCCATGGGTGTTTTATACGGATTCTGACGGGCAATTTGAGATTGCGGACCTGGAAAAACTGCTGCCGTTGACCGATAAGTATGATATTGTAGCCGGATACAGAGTTAACCGGCAGGACCCGCTGATGCGGATATTTATCGCCCGGGTGTACAACCTGGTTATCCGGCTGGCACTGGGGCTCTCAATACGGGATGTGGACTGCGCTTTTAAGATCTACCGGAAGAGAGTGTTTGAAAAAATCAAACTGATGAGTGAGACAGGACTTGTTGACGCGGAAGTGCTGGTAAAGGCGAAATGCGCGGGATTTACGATCGGACAAACAGGGGTGAGACATTTTCCCAGAACCCGGGGACAGACGATTTATGAAGTGGGAGGGAGAAATAAATTTTTCGCTTTTGTGAAACCCGCGGTGGTGATCAACCTGCTGAAGGAAATCATGGCCCTCAGGCGGCAGTTGGTATGAAACGGAAATTAATTTTGTTCGGGGTGTGGGGGGTAATGATTTTGAGCCCGTGGCTGGCGGATAAAAGCGTGTTTAAACAAAATGACCTGCCGGCAAAGCTGGTGAACGAAGTGTATCTGAAAAAAGCGATATTAGAAGAGGGCAGGTGGCCGCAATGGAACCCACTTCTAAATCAGGGGATTCCCATGGCGGCGGATCCGCTGTCGGATTATTTCAATCCGCTGATGGGGGCGCCAATGTTGTTTTTGAGCCGGGAGGCGGCGATAAAAATAATTTATGTGGTGTGCGTTGTCCTGGCGGGAACAGCGATGTATCTGCTGGCCCGGGAGGCAGGAATCTCCAAATGGACGGCGGCGGCACTGGGTATGACATATGAAGCCGGTGGTTATTTGGCGGCGAGGATTACCGCCGGGCACGCGGAAAAGGTACTGACCTATCCGCTATTGCCATTTTTTCTGCTGTTTTTATGGCGGGGTTGGAGCCGGGGAGGGAAGTGGGCCGGGGCGGCGGGGCTGATCTGGGCGTTGATGCTTTTTTCCGGTGACGTATACAACTGGTGGTACGCGGGTTTGGTGCTGGGAGCTACGGGAGGGTATGTGGTGGTAACCGACCGGGGGAAATGGAAACGGGTGGCGGCAGCGGCCGGATGGGGGTTGGCGTTGGGAGCTGTTAAATGGTGGCCGATGCTTCTGACCGGGCCATATCTGGTGAAAATAAGAGAACCGTTTGCGGGATCGCAAAATATTGTGAGTATGGTATATCACCTTTTTTTGCCGCTTTCCGGCTGGTTTAAAAGAACCGGTTGGTGGCAGATGGTACCCTCTAATTTCGGCTGGTGGGAAAAAGCCGGGTTTATAGGGCCGGTATGGTTGGCGGCAATATGGGGCAAGCTGAAGCTGAGAAGCAAAGGCTGGTGGCTGGCGGCGGGAACAATCCTGGTACTGGCGGCAATGCCGGCGTGGATACTGAACCCATATCACATACTGGTGCAAAAAATTGACTGGGTAGCGGGAATGCATGCACCGACCAGGGTGTGGGGGATGCTGGGAGTGGTGATTCTGGTGGTGGCGGGAAAGGTATATGACGGGTGGAGAGGGAAAAAGCGGTGGGTGATCGGGGGGCTGATGCTGGTTAACCTGGCGGGGGTGGTAAGTTTTTTTGAATATGCGCTGATAGTGAAAAAATTTCCGGAAATCCAGGCGGAGTACGAAGCGAAGATAAATAACGCGTTATCAGGAAGCGGGATATGGCAGGATGCGGCCGGAGCACAAATTCCCCAGGATAAAGCAGCGGAGAGGGGCCTGAGGATTTTGAATTCCACTTACGGAGTAAATCTGAAGGGAAGTGCGGCGGCAAGATACTGGACCGGGGAAGCGGACAAACCGGAGGAAGAGGAATTTCCGGTTTCTTATTGGGGTGTGGACGAAATAAGAGTCAGTGCAAGCGGGAAAGATAAAAATTTAACCGTCGGGCAGAGTTATTTCCCGGGATGGAGGGTATGGGTGGACGGGAAGGAGGCCGAGTTGGATCCGGGTTCGTTTCTGCAGACAAAGATATTACCGGGAGAACATGAATATGTTTTCAGGTATTTTTTGCCCCGGTTTGTCGCGGCTTTGGGAATCAGCTGGCTGGCTTGCGCGGCGCTAATCAAAGTACTGCTGAAACCATAACTCGAGCATTAGCAGGGAGTAAAGACGGGGGCCGAAATCATTTTCGGCAGAATGGGAGTTTAGCATATGGCGGATAAAGTCCTGCCGGAAAAGAGAGCGGATAACGGACTTGCGGGAGAGGAGCAGACCTCGGGTGTAGGAGTTTAGCCGGCCGGAGAACCAGGGGGAAAGGGGGATGGAAAAGCCCATTTTTGGACGGTAGATGATTTCGGGCGGGAGAAGACCGAGAAGAGTCTTTTTGTAGAGATATTTGAGAGTATGGCGGCGGATTTTGAGATTGAAAGGGATACGGCAGGCCAATTCCACCAGACGGTGGTCGGCCAGAGGGGAGCGGCTTTCCAGACCGACGGACATGGAGGCGATATCAATTTTGGCCAGCAGATCGTCCGGGAAATAGGTCGTGAGATCGGCGTAAAGAGCCCGGTCGGCAGTGTCAGTTACCGGAGCGGCAGACATTTTGTCCAGATAGACCGAAGGGGCGTGCAGAGACCCGAGGCGATCCAAAAACCCGGGAGTATACAGACGGGATTTTTCGGGACAAAGGTAGATACTGTTGTAAGTAATGAATTTTTCCGGCCAACCCGAGGAAAGACCGGTCCAGAAACGGCCGAAGCGGGGCCAAATGCGGGAGAGAGGTGGGGACAAAGGGGAAAGAAAGGGGAGCAGGGATGAGAGAAAAATATCGCGGTTTAATTTGAGATAACGGTCATAACCGGCAAAATTTTCGTCACCGCCATCGCCGTTTAACACGACTTTGACGTGAGACCGGGCCAAGCGGCTGATGAGATAGGTGATGACGGCGCTGCTGTCCGCAAAGGGTTCTTCGAACTGGCGGGCCAGCTGAGGGAGGAGAGAAAGGTCTTGGGGGCGGACGGTGAACACGGTATGGTTGGTACCGAAACGGCGGGAAACGGTATCGGCATAGGCGGATTCGTCATATTTTTTTTCGGCAAAAGAAATGGTGAAGGTGTTTATGGGACGGGGTGAGGCCTGGGCCATGAAGGCGGCAATGATACTGGAGTCGGATCCTCCGGAAAGAAACAAACCGACGGGGACATCCGAAATAAGTCGAAGACGGACGGCGGTTTCCAGCTCTGAAAGAATGCGGCGGGACCATTCGGTTTCTGAAAGGTGCAATTTGGAGGAATAGTCCGGTTGCCAGTAGCGGTGTTTGGACAAACGGCCGGTGGCCAGATCCAGAAGCAGATAATGGGCAGGCTCGAGCTTGCTCAGTCCTAAGAATCCGGTCCGGGGAGCCGGAACGTAGCCGTAGGTGAGATAGTTGTCGATAGCGATTGGATCCGGTGTTTTTTTAACTTCCGGCTGGGTGAGCAGGGCTTTTAGTTCGGAGGCGAAAATGAAAGTACTGAGGGAATGAAAGTACTTGAGAGGTTTTTTACCCAGCCGGTCGCGGGCGAGAAAAAGGGTTTGATGTTTGCTGTCAAAAATGGCAAAAGAGAACATTCCGCGTAAATAGCGGAGGCAGGCGGAACCGTATTGGGCGTACAGGGCTAAAATAACTTCGGTATCGGTTCGGGAGCGGAAGCGATGGCCGAGTCCAGTAAGACGATTTTTCAGTTCCTGGAAGTTGTATATTTCGCCGTTGAAAACAATCCAGTAGCGGTGGCGATAGGACATCGGCTGGTGGCCGGCGGAAGAAAGGTCGATGACAGACAGACGGCGGTGTGCCAAACCCAGACGGCGGTTTGGGGACAGAAAACAGCCTGAATCGTCGGGGCCGCGATGGGCGATGGCAGCGGAGAGAAGATTTAAGTCGGAGAGAGTAACACGTCGTGAAGAGAAGGATATTTTCCCGGCGATACCGCACATAAATATCTCCAGTTTGAGACGATACTCCTTTTGTCGGAGCTTAGCTACAGGTAAGATATAGGAAATGATAAAGACGGTACGGAAAATCGTGATTGATGAGGCGCATTGGAGAATGGGGAGGCTGCTGAAGCTGCGTTTACCCTGGCTGGTGCTGGGGTTGGGAGTGGGAATAGCAGGGTCGGTGGTGATGTCGCGGTTTGAACAGCTGCTGGCGCGGAATATCAGCCTGGCTTTTTTTGTGCCGATTATCGTGTATATGAGCGATGCGGTGGGAACCCAGACGGAGACGATATTTGTGAGGGACCTGGCGGGGAAGAGAGTCAAATTCCTGAAATATCTGGTTAAAGAGCTGATCTTAGGAATGTATATGGGATTGGTGCTGGGAGCAGGAATAGGAGCCGCTGCCTGGATCTGGCTGAAGTCGGTACCGATTGCACTGACGGTGGGGCTGGCAATGTTTCTGAACGTGGCGATTTCCCCCCTGGTAGCTTTGGGGGTAGCGGAAGTGCTGTTTAAAGGAAAGACGGATCCGGCGGTGGGAGCAGGACCGTTTACGACGGTGATCCAGGATGTGATAAGCCTGATTATTTATTTACTGATCGCCAGCCTGGTGATTTGGGGTTAGGATAAAATGGTGTATTATGGGTATTGGAAGATATGCTGAATATAGTTGATTTGTACTATCTGGCAATGGCGGCGGCGGCAGTAGCGGTAGCGGTATTTGCAAGCTGGTTTTTGTATGAAGGGGTAAAAACCCTGCGGGGAGTGCAGGACATTATGACGGATGTAAAGGGAACAACCAGGGATCTGACGGCTTTGAAAGACGGAGTTAAAGGGGCTTTGATGCTGGCCAGCAGTGCTCTGGCTAAGTGGCAGAGGGGAGGTGGCGATAGTGGCAGAAGCAAAAAATAAAGGTTCACTCGCAGGTAAATTGGGAGCGGCGGTAGTGGGGGCGGCGGTGGGTGTAGCGGCCGGAGTAGTGGGATCATTATTGACCGACCCGAAAAAGCGAAAATCTTTGTCCAAGGCGGCCAAGGATGCGGAAAAGCGGGCGGCCGGCGGTTTGGATAAATTGAGCAGAAGCGCTCTGGATTTGCAGAAAAAAATTAACAAAGAACTAAAGACGCATAAAAGGAAATAGACTATGCAAGCCGTAGTTAATTTATTCCTGCGGAGCCTGGCGGTGTTTGTGACCGCTTATCTGGTGGGGGGAGTGGCGCTGACCGGGTGGCTTCCGGCCGTAATAGTGGCGGTAGTATTGGGAATATTAAACAGTATATTAAAGCCGGTTTTGATTTTGTTGACGCTGCCGGTGAATATTCTGACTTTGGGGTTGTTTACCTTGGTGATTAATGCGCTGCTCATTCTACTGGCGGCCAGAATTGTGCCGGGGTTTGATATAAAGTCATTTGCGGCGGCGTTCTGGTTCGGGGTGGTGTTATCGATTGTGAATTGGTTTTTGAATAAAACGGGGTAGCGCATTTGGGACATCTGCTTGCTAATATATAGACTATTGACATATAATATTATATGTCATATATTTCTAAGGTGAAGTACTTTGACTGGAATGTGGCTAAGAATGAAGCCCTCAAAGCAGAACGAGGGGTTTCATTTGAAGAAGTAATCCTGGCTATATTTGATGAAAAAGTACTGACAATTATTTATCATCCAAGCCAAAAGAGGTATCCCGGACAGAGGTTGTACGTAGTTGAATTACATGACTACGCATATGTGGTGCCGTTTGTAGAGGATGAGCAAAAGATATTTTTGAAAACGATATTTCCCAGCAGAAAATATACGAAAGATTTTATTGAAGGAGAAGTGATATGAGAAAATTATTAACAAATCCCTTTAAAAATTTGAAACTTGATACGGAAGAGCGGGAGATAAATGAGGCTATTGAAAGCGGCCGGATTAAGCGGATTAAGAATTTTGAGCAAGAGCGTAAACGTTATCAAAAAATTGCCAAATATACTCTGGAGAAGATTCGGAATATTAATATCCGATTAACCGGCCGGGATTTGCAGAAACTGAAGGAAAAGGCTACAACGGAGGGGATTCCTTACCAAACTCTGGTATCTTCGGTGTTGCACAAATACGCAAATCAATAGTTACTACTCGCAGTGAAGCTTGATTTCAGCGTCGCAGGTGTCGGTGCCGTGCTGGCCGTCAGCTTTGTCTGAATCTTCTTGCCCGTCCAGTAAATCATTGCCGTTGCCACCCTTGAGGGTGTCATCTCCCGGGCCAGCGTAAACAGTATCATGGCCGTTGCCGGAATCAACCTGATCGTTACCGGGCCCGGCATAAATAGTATCGTTGCCGTTGCCGGTAATAATCCGGTCGTTGCCGTCTCCGGCCTCTACTGCGTCCGGACCATTGCCTCCATGGACGGTGTCATTTCCCGGTCCGGTGAGAATACAATCACCGCGGTTGCCGCCGGAGATGACGTCATTACCTCCGAAGGAAACAATCAGCTGGCTGCCGTTGCCGCCATGGAGACGGTCCCGGCCTTCGGTGCCAAAGACGGGTTCTCCGGTGAATTGTAGGCCGGTACAGGCTGGGGGAATCGGAACGTAAATGCCGATTTTCAGGTCAAAAACAACTGACCGGTTCTGGAATTCATCGCCGGCGGCGGAGTCGAAAGTAACGGCAAATTCATAAACGGCGGAGGTGCCGGGAGCGAGTGTGGAAAAAGGCAGGCCGGTGTCGGGGTTTAGAGTATTCGCGAAGAACTGAGACAGAAGCAGTGTATGAATAAGAACACCGTTTTCTTTAATATTCAGGATAAGGACGGAGGAGAGATTGCCGGGGTCGGAAGTTTTGATGCCCCGCATGCCCAGGGGGCGGGAGGTGGACGAACCGTTGTCGACCGTAACAGTCCGGGTCTCGGTCTGGCCGGGAGCCAGATTTGAAACGATAAAAATAGGCTGGCCTTCGGGGACACCCCAGTCTACAGTCAGATCTCCGACGGCCCGGGCAGTACCCGCCAGAGAACCACGATGAGTAATAGTGAATAGTAATAGGAGTAGGGAAAAAGAAATTAAAATTAAACGTTTATTCATGGTATTTCTGGTGAACTTAGTGAATTTTGCGGATCGGAGGTGTTTCGGAGAATGAAGTCGACGGAATTATTATTAGAGTCGAAACCATTGCCATTATCTGCATCGGAACCAACGGTCATGGAACCAACGGTGGAACCGGAATAGGCTTTTCTTTCTAGACTTTGGCTTGTAGCGGGACTGTTGGTATATGGAGTATTTTCAACAAATTGATCAGTTCCATTTCCCCAGGCAATTTGATCTATTATCAGATCCGAGGTATCGAGTAGAGCGACGCTATTATTTTCGGAAATATTATTTGTGTTATAAACATCTGCACCAATGGCAACGTTATAGTCACTTTGATTATTTGACCAAAGGAAGAATCCATGAGCGGGGATGGATTTACCTTCACCAATTAAAACTACTGAGCTTTCGGTACCGTTGGAGGTGCGTTTTCTGAGATTCCAACCAGCGAGGTTTTGAGAAGCATCGGTAGGGTTGTATATTTCTATAAAGTCCTGATTAGCATTAGCACCATTTATTTGGACTTCACTAATTACTAAATGGTTAGCTATTGGGGGAGTGGGGGTGACTGAGGGTATTGGGGTTGGTGACAGAGGAAAGACGGCGGAGGCGGTGAAGGTGTTGGAACCGGCAACTGCCGAATCCGAAAAATACGAATACGAATGATTTTTGATGACGACAAAACCAATCAGAGTAAAGGGAAGGAGTAAATAGTAGAAGGGTTTCATATTGCGGCTCTGACTTTTTGGATTTCACAGATAATTTCAACTGTTTGGCGGGTGATAAAGAGAAAAGTCGGGATTAGAAGAAGAGTCAGAAAGCCAAGCCGGGATTGGGTGAAACCGGCCACCCGGCCTAATACAGGGAGATGAGAGAAAGACCGGCCGATAATTTCGGATTGGGAAATTAATGCTGAATCCGGTTGGGGATTGGCATCACCGGCGACCCGATAAATGTTTTCCGGAGTTTGGATTGATTTACCGACGATGCGGTGGGTGACGACACTGCCGGAAGAATTTTTGAAAGAAATAATATCACCGACAGAATAGATTAATGCCGGGCGGATAAAAAGGACGCTGCCGACAGGGAGGGCCGGCTGCATGGAGCCGGAGGAGACGACAAAAGAGCGGATACCCAATATCGGGATTTTTGACGTCAGGGCGGTAAAAAGGACGACCACCAGAATAAAAACCAGGAGACTATTTAAACATTTAATCATTTGGTCATTAATTCAAATATTCAATTAATGAATAATTTCCTGCCTTAGTTGACAGGGCAGCTGCCAACTAAAGCGTTAAAAAGCCCTACTGGCTGGCATCTTGATGAGCAGTAAAGATGAATGAGGCATTAGCTGAGTCACCTTGATAGTTGTCACCAGCGGTTGAGTCCATTGTGACTTTAATACACACTTTGTCGTTGCCTCCCCCAACAGTAAGGGGTATTGCAAGAGCATTGTATGTGTCGCCTGTAAACTCAGTCATGGTTAAGGTTCCGTTGTTATTACCAACAGCGGTATCGATGGCAGTTGTGGCGTCGGACCCTCCTGTACAGTTTCCGGCTGTAGCCGTACCTCCGGGGACAATAGTCATGAGTAAGACGTCCCTGAGATCGCTTCCGTCGGGACTTGCGTCATCTAGGGCGCTGCTAGTTAGCCCCATGGCGATTTCAGCAATATCTACGGTTCCAGCGTTATGAAGGGATATTTCTTGAGCTGCTGATTCGTTCGGAGCAAAATCTGTAACGGCGAAAGTAGCGGTGACATCTTCGAAGTAATTGACTCCATTGTTGTCTAGCTGTAACAGCAGATTTCCGGCTCCGAATGAGTTGTTACTACTTGTTGCCACATCGCTGAAGTAGGCATATGTCGCAGCGCCTACTAATGTCAGTGCAGCAAAAATCGACAGAGTGTTTAGAACAATTTTGGTATTTATATTAATCACCTCCTTTCATAAAGAAAATTACCCCTTCCGATTGCGGACAGGGGTGGTCAGAAGATGAGGGAACGGGCAGAATATTCCATCTGATCTTTGAGCTCACTTTAACTTATTAAAGCGCAGGGTCAAGAGGCACAAATAACATCAATATAAGACAAAGATAATCAATGCTTCCATCTGCTCGCCTCTATAAAAATATTTTATGTATACTGGCGGGAGATGAGAATACCAGGATGGATGAAATGGATTCTGGTAACACCGATTTTCTGGTGGATGGTAATACATCCGATGTGGGTGGTCGATGAGTGGACCAAGACCCCGGAATATTTCAGGGGACATATCAGGGAATTGACGAGCCCTGAAAGACTGGGGCGGGTAAATGAAATGCGGGGGATGGGAGGAGAGGGTGCCAGGTGGTGGTTTAATAAGGGATGGGTGGGTGCGGATGAAGTGTTTTCATTACTGACCCTTTTGTCACCCCGGATTTATTTTCAGGCGGGGGACGGGAGTAGGATTTCACCGCCGGGTGTGGAACCGGCACCGGGAATATTAGCTATTTTTTGGGCGGCGGGAATTGTAGTGAGTCTGAAGAAAAATAGTTGGCGGCCGTTTGCGGTGGCGGTGGCGGGAGCGGTGGCGGCATGGACAGTCGGGGGAGTGAGAATGGCATTTTTGCTGCCGGTATCGGCGGCTTATTTATTTATGGTTAATGAAGGAGCCATGGCGGTATTGGGGCAAAAACAAAAGTGGTTGTGGTTAATTATGGCAACTGTTTGCGTATATTTAATGGGTAGAGCACTATGGCTTTGACCAAGATGATATGGGGATTAGGAATAGTGTTAGTAGTGGCATTGGGAACGCGTGTAATCGGGCTAGGGGAATACCCGGTGTCGTTGGGAATTGATGAGGTGGCCAATGCATACAATGCTTATTCAATATTGACTACCGGCCGCGATGAATGGGGTGTTACCTTGCCTTTGGCAATGCGCTCGTTTAACGACTATAAGGCGCCGCTGAATATTTATATGATTGTCCCGTCTATTAAGCTTTTGGGGAAGACAGAAGCGGCTGTCAGACTGCCGACGGCAGTATTCGGGGCACTAACAGCCCTCGTTTGGATGGTGTGGGTGAGGCGGTTGGGAATTGGCAGATGGGCAGTGCTGGCATCGGGATTGGGGTTGGCGCTTTTACCCTGGCATATCCACTACAGCCGGGGAACGTTTGAAGCGGTGACGGCATTATTTCTGGTGATTTTGGGGCTGTCGATGTGGCAAAAAAAGAAGACCGGGTGGATGGCGGGGGCGGGGGTGATGCTGGGACTGGCGATGTGGACGTATCATGCCCAACGGGTTTTTGTACCGCTTTTGCTAGTCTGGATGGTAGCAATGCTCAGGAATATTCTGGGATTTGTGATAGCGCTAATGGTGGTGGCGGCGCCGCTGGTGATTTTGGGAATGACGACACCGGCTATCAGGACCCGGGCAATGGCCACTTCATTTTTACAGGAGAATTCGCTGGTAAAAATATTACATCACGGGGACTATAAAAGTATGGCCGAGCGGATTTGGGATAACGACTGGTACCTGATTTACCGGCACGGTTTGGGAAAATACCTGAACTATTTTGATGTGAGGTACTGGTACTGGAACGGGCTGCATTTATCTTTGCCGGGATATCCGGACATGGGACTGATGTACCTGGCGGAACTGCCGGTGTGGATGCTGGGAGTGTGGGCATTATCGCAGGGAAAATACCGGCGGCTGGCGCCGTGGGTAGTGATGTGGGGACTTGCCGGGGTGGTTCCGGCGGCAATGACGATGAACGAGCAACACAGCCTGAGGGCATTAGTCTGGTGGCCGTTTTTCGGGCTGATAACGGCGGTGGGGTACAACCAATTAAAACTCAAAACTCAAAATTCAAAATTCAAGAGATATTTAGTTTTAGGATGGGTGGGATTATGGGTAATAAATCTGGCGTTTTTTTACCACATGTATACCAACCAGACGTGGAAATGGCTGTCGGAATACTGGCAATACCCGTATAAGCAGGTGTCCATGTATGCCTGCGACATAAAAGATAAATACAGGAATGTATTTTTATCGGAGGCATTCGGGGATACGGACCAGCTGACCAGCTCGCCGCAACTTTACCTGGCGTGGTATTGCGGGGGGAGGACTGAAGACTATGTGGGGACGACCGCGGGAAAGATTATGGTTAAAAGACCGTATTGGCCGGCGGATAAAAAGGAATACGGGAATTCGTTGTTTATTGCGGCGCCGTGGGATTTCGGAAAAGGGAAGTTGGGAGATAAAGAAATTGTAAACAAATGGTATTTCCTAAACGGGAAATTGGCGTTTGTGGCGGTGGAGACGGAATAAAGTTTTGCATTCAAATCAATAACCAGATAGTTTTCCTGCTACCGATAATCGCGCTTATGGTTATATTTTGAATGCAGATAATATCTGGGGATTGAAGAGGGTGGCGAGGGGAGAGGATTTGATATGATTTGGGGGTGATCGTTGAGATTGACCAAAGTGGGAAATTGGAGCAATTGAATACAGGCACAGCTGTTGCTTTCTAGGATGGAATTAATTGAACTGGATGCGGATGTAGTACTGAGAATAGATGAGGAGTATTCAGATAAGGAAGGGGTAATAAAGGAGGTTTTGGGAAAATTATTGGTAAGAAAGTGGGGTAGAAAATATGAGGGAAGCATCAGATTTGGCAGGATCGGCAAGCTTTCTGAAGCGCACAAACTATGTTGGAATATTCACAGAGAGAAGAATCGTCAGAAAGTGAGAAGTATAAAATCAGAGGAGATTTTGAGACTTCTGGAAATAAAAAGTCGGGCCTAGGCCACACTCTCCGCTTTTACGGCGAGGGTCCTTTTCTTGGCTCGACTCTAAGTGTATTATACCAACTTTAGCAAGCGCTTGGTTGAGTACGGAGGTTAGGGATTTAGCAGGGTGGCGAGGCAGAGGACGAGGAGGAATATAAATGCGGCAATCAGAATGATGTTGCGGGCGAGGGAGGGGCGAAGGGGACGAGGCAGGCGGGTGTTGTTTAATCCCAGAATCAGGCCGGTGTAGACGAGCATGGAAAAAGCATTAATGACGGCGCTTAAGATAATCAGATCCCGCGGCTGGGTAAAACCGGCCAGGATGACTGCCAGACCGAAAGCTATCTGGCTCCATAGGACGATGTAGTAGGTACGGGAAATGCGCCCTTGGGATCGGCTTTGGGTAAGGAGAAGATTTTCGGTGATGATGCGGGAGGTGGAGTCCAGGACAGTCAGCTGGGTGGCGGCAAGCATCAGGCCGATGACAACCAGAAATAGCGGAGCAATGAAGGGGAGGGTGTTGGCCCCGATATTGGCCGCTTCGGTGAGAACAAAGTTGATACCCGAGGGATTGCCGGGATGGCCATACGCGGTGACGAATGAGAGCAGGGCCAGCATGAGCATGGTAACCAATCCCAGGAACCAGAAAACCAGCAAATGCTCCAGATTTGTAAGCTTCCACCAGCGGCGGAAACGGGAGAGATTTTCCGGGGTGACGGGGAAAGTGGAGCCGGAAAGGCGGATGGCGGCAGTAGCGGCGTGGGGGTCGGTAAAGACGCTCTTGATCTTTTCGGCAAAAGCCCCCATGCCGTAGCCTTTGTCGCGGATGTAAAAAGACTGGGCAAGATTGAGGTTTCCGCCGGCACCGGAATAGGCCAAAGCTCCCAGGAAAGTTGCCAGGGAGATGCCGGCCGGAAGGAAGCTAAACCCGGCACCCTGACCGATTAATCCCCGGCCGAGGGCTGCCCAGTCCGTGCCGCGGGAAAGGTAAAGAGTCAGAAGAAAAATAAACGGGGTGCCGGCCAGAATCAGATATTTTTGCAGAGTTTCGACAGTGGTATACGCCACCCGGCCCAAAGAAAGAATGAGTCCAATAGCCAGAAAAATGACGATGCTGGCTATTTTTACCGAAGAAATGGAAAAAGCGTGGCCCAGAAGAGTGGCCCCGGCCAGGCCGATGCCCGGCCAGCCGAAGCCCAGAAAAGTGGAGAGGATAAACCAGAAAGGCAAAAAACGCAGCCAACGGGCAAAACCTACGAAAATGCTTTCACCGTGGATGAGGGCGTAACGCCCAACTTCCATGTTGATAAAAAACTGCATGGTGACACCGATAACGATAGCCCAGACCAACCCCAGGCCGTAGTTGCTGGTGAGATAAGGCCAGAGAATAATTTCTCCGCTGCCCAAACCCAATCCCAGAATAATGAAACTGGGGCCGATGAGACGGCGGAAAGGGGGGGTGGGAGGCAGATCACGGGTGTCCAGCGGAAGAGCCATGTGGAATTATCATAAGGCCTAATGGACTTTTAATAAAACCGGGGAATGGTATACAATGAGAGAGATGAGCCGGAAGATCCTGGTAGTGTTAGCGGGAGTGGTGGCGATTTACGGTGCGGGAAGAGCGGCGGCGGACGGGATGATTATCCCCCGGCCTAATTTTTATATAGACGAAACGGCGCAAAAGGCAGTGGTGTGGCATGACGGGAAAACCGAAACCCTGATTATATCCCCGGTATTTAAAGGGAATGCGGAGGAGTTTGCCTGGGTGGTGCCGGTACCGGGTAAACCGGAAGTGAAAGCAGGGAAGGACGAGCTGTTTACGTCTCTGGAGGATTACACCAGGCCAAAATATCCGGACAGGACACCGCTGCCGCTGATGATGGGGATAGGCTCTTCCAGAGTAAATGAAAGTATTTCAAATCCGGTGACCGTAATTGAGTCAAAACAGGTGGATATCTATGACATAGCGGTATTGGAAGCACAAAACGGGGCAGCTTTGAGGGAGTGGCTGGTGGATAACGGATTTGAATACCCGGCCAACAAAGATTTCCTGCTGCAATATTACGTAAATAAGAACTGGTACTTTGTGGCGGCAAAAGTGAATACCCAGGCACTGGGGTATGCGGAAGGAAGCCTGAGAGAGGGACACGCCACACCGTTGTCCATGACATTTCTTAGCAGCCAAATAATATATCCTTTGAAAATTTCCGGACCGGGGTCTAAATTTAGTGAGGCACAAATTCCGGGAGCGTGGGGTTGGGAAAAAGGATTGGCCGGCTGGACCGGGGGAACCATCTCGACGGATGAGGCCTGGCAGGGGACGAAATCCCTGAAACACACAAATTCAGGTAAAGCGGAGGCATACTATCTTTCCACCTACAGGATGACCGGCCTGAAAACCGGCGAACAGTACGTGCTGTCCGGTTATCTGAAAGGGGCAAGCGCCAGTTTTGAGACGGCAAAGCTGAGAGTGTTCGGTACCGGGGTGGAGGAGGAGTCGATAGCAGTGTATGACACCCAGATTTCCGATTGGAAGAGGGTGTCGGTAGCCTTTATTGCCGGGGGGGAGAGTGTGACATTGAGCCTGAAGGTGGATAAAATGCAACCCGGAAGTACGGTGTATTGGGACGGGGTGCAGCTGGAACGGGGCAGTATCCCGACTGCATTTGAAAAAGAGACGGAGACGATGATAAGCCAGCCGGTGCGTAACCAGGCAAATGTGCAAATGGTATTGTACGTTTTGGCCCAACATAAAAAGTATGTGCCGGGATTCGGGACGGAATTTGCGGGAAATGTGCAGCCGAAGGTGATAGAGAAATGGGCATATGACGATGAAGGGGAACCATGGATGAAAGCATCCAAAAAGACGTATCTGACCAAACTGACCCGGTATATGTCCGTGAATGAAATGACGGATGACCTGGTGATCCGGGAGGCTGACGACAACAGTCCGGTGGGTGAAAGCGGGACGACTTTGGACAGCACGGTAAAAATAGGATTGGTGCTGGGGGTGCCATTACTGGCGGAAGCGCTGATTGTCGGATACGTCTGGTATAGTTATAAGAGAAAGGGCCGGAAATAATGGAGTCGATAATTTTTACGGTTGTGATACTGGCGCTGCTGGGCGGGCTGATATATTTGGTGTTTGTCCATCCTAAGGGAGGCCGGGATGCTTATTTTTATATTGTGGCATTTATCACACTGGCCATATTGTTTTGGGCGGTGACGGATCTGGTACGGGTAGTGTGGGAAATGAAATGGGGGGTGTCCGGTTACTCCTCCGGTTATACATACCCATATCGGGGAGACCAGGGCCTGAGAAGAATTTCGATGCGGCTGTCGACTTTTCTGGTGACGTTTCCGATATGGGCTTTCCACTGGTTTAAAGCCAGCCTGAAACCGGCGGAAAAAATAGACTGGCTGAGCCGGAAGACTTATGCGCTGGTGGTACTGGTGCTGACAGCTTTTCTGGTACTGGGTTGCGGGACGGGGCTGGTATACCGGGGAATGAATGCCCTGCTGGGAGTGGAGGCTGCCAATGATAATGTGATGGCTTTTCTGGTCCCGTATTCTCTGGCGGGACTGGGAGTGTGGGCGATGCATTATATGGCGTGGAGAGAAGCAAACGGAAAGATTGAAGCCGGGATAACAGGCAAAGAGTAACAGGTCTATGAATCTGATTCAGGTATTGGTGCTGGCGGCGGTGGAAGGGGTGACGGAGTTTTTGCCGGTATCGTCGACCGGTCACTTGATTTTGGCGGTGAACGCGGCGGGAATAATGCAATCGGAATTTGTGAAGAGCTTTGAGATTGCCATCCAGCTGGGAGCGATTAGCGCCGTAGTGGTCTTGTATTGGCGAAAAATAACGACGGATATGGAGGTATTGAAGAGAGTGGCGGCGGCATTTGTGCCGACGGGAATAGCGGGAATATTGGCGTACCGGTTTGTAAAATCTTATTTGCTGGGGAATGCGGGAGTAACAATAGCGGCGCTTTTGATAGGAGGAGCGGGGTTGATAGTATATGAAAAATTCAAAATTCAAAATACTGGCAAAGCCAGCGCTGCGCGAGCAAAATTCAAATTAAATTCAAATTACAAAATTCAAAACTTGGATTATTGGAAGTGTATAGGGATCGGATTGATGCAGGCGGTGGCGATGGTGCCGGGAGTGAGCCGGGCGCTGATGACCATCATCGGGGGGGAGGCGATGGGACTGTCGCGCAGGGAAGCGGTGGAGTTTTCGTTTATGCTGGCTATTCCGACGATGGCGGCGGCTACAGGATGGGATCTGGTGAGAAGTGGGTGGGGGTTTTCCGGCGGGCAGTGGGGACTGCTGGCGGCGGGGTTTTTGGCGGCGGCGGTAACGGCGGCTGTGACCGTCAAGTGGCTGGTGGCCTGGGTGAAGCAGCAGCACAATCTGGAGATATTCGGATGGTACAGGATAGCGCTGGCAGGCGGGTGGTGGCTATTTGCCTAACGCTTCGCGGAAAAGAGAACCGATGAAGCGGGCTGTATTGAAGAGGGTGTGGAGCAGGACCTGGACAATGCGGCCGGCGACATGGGGTAAATTCCGGGAGACGGAGATTTTGATCTTTTCTGACGTAGAGTTTTGGTAATCTGTGGAGTCCATGCGGATGCGGTCAGGGCAGGGTCCGGCTAATCTGGACCGTACCTCCGGTGCGGAGAGTGAAGGTGGCCTGGAGGATGAAGTTTTTGGGACTGACGTCATATACACATTTACCGGAAGAGCAGGTACCTAGAATCTGGCGGCGGGTGGAACGGGTAGTGCGGCGTTTGGTAAAGAACCCGCCTTCGAAACCCTTGGTAACGGATGCAGCAGTGTCGTAAGTCAGGGCATAGTTTACTTTGGAAACAGTGGTGAGGCCGGTAAATGCTACATAAATGTAGTGACGGTTGCCCGAAACTGAGAGGGAAATATTGGGGGGGGAGGCGGCGGAAACGGGGAAAGAAGTTGTGAATAGTAACAGAAAAAGGGAGCACAGGGATACCAGAAGCTTCATGGATCAAGTTTAGCATATAATTACCATATGAAGCCAAGGTGGCGGCAAGCGGTTTTGGGGATTCTGCTGATTGCGGGGATGGTGTTCACAGTATGGGATTACAGGGATTGGAAATGGGAAGAGACACGGAAGTACGGGCACGGGTATGAAGACCAGCTGGCACCGGCGGTAGCCCTGACCAGGACGTATCAGAATGACCTGGTGCGGGTGAGACTGAAGTATCCGGAAGAATGGGAAATAAATGAAATTTCAAATTCTGCCTTGACATTTGAGGAGATGGTGAAGGAGGGGGGAAGGGTGGTGGTGGCACAGTGGCCGGGAAAAATGACCTTGAGTATAGAAAAAACAACCCGGGGGCTGCCGGATATCGCGGATGAGGAAGTGCGGTTATTGAATAAGGCGGGAGTAAATTTGAGCAAGGAAAGGGAATATATCAGCACCCAGGAGACGAATATGACGGTGTTGACCTGGGAGAAACCAAATGCTGTCCGGCAGCAGGAAGTGATTCAGAGAGGGCTGGCAGAAAAGAAGGGCAGACTGGCGGTGGCGGAAGCCAAAGTTTCCCAGGCAGACTGGCTGAAATGGGGAAAAACATTTTGGGAAATATACCGCAGTATCATAATTTTCTGAGGCTTGTCAGGAAGATCGGTGATTTGTTAATATGCCCTCGTGGGTAAGAATATAGTGATAATCGGGGTGATATTGGCCGTCGGTCTGGCGTTGGTGGGAGGAGGAGTATGGTGGCTGCAGAGAAAAGAATCCGGAGCACCGGGGACGGGGGAAGTAATGAGGGGGCCGGAAATCGTGACTCCGGCGGATGAGTTTGAGCCGGCAGCGACGCCGGAGTTGTCACCGGTTCCGACGCAAGCCACAGAGATACAGGGAGGGGCGGTGAATATCAAGAAGTTTACAGTTGAGGGGAGCAATTATAAATTTTCACCGGCGACGATCAAAGTGAAAAAAGGTGACACGGTACAGCTGACGTTTAAGAGTATGGATGCGATTCACGACTGGAGTTTGGATGTATTTGATGCGGCGACAAACCAGATCGGGGAGGGAGAAGAGGAGGAAATTGAGTTTGTGGCGGAAAAAGCAGGTACATTTGAATTTTACTGCTCGGTGGGGAACCACAGGCAGATGGGGATGAAGGGGAAGTTTATAGTGGAATGATTCGGGGTGCCCATTTCCATCTGCTCGCGAGTAGTTGTTAATAACTTGCGAAGATCGGATGGTAGAGTTAAATTGGAGATGGTGGCTAAAAAAGAAAGAAGCGGGTGGTATTGGTGGGTGATTTTAGCAGGAGTAAATGCGCTGGTGGTAGCGGGGGGATGGATTTTCCCAGTTAAATTATTGATATTTTTTCTGACGGAAGTTGCGGTAATAATGATATGGGATAAAAGGAAAGATGATGGATGGTGGTTGTTGATGGCTGGAATAATTGGGCCGGGCGTAGAAGTGGTTGCCATATGTGGTGGTGCATGGAGTTATTCGGTTCCGTTTGTGTTAGGAGTTCCTATCTGGTTGCCATTATTGTGGGGCTTATCTGGACTGTTGGCCAGAAGGATGGTTGAGGGACTAAAGTGATGATAAACTTGATACATGATAGTGGTGAATTTTAAAACGTATAAACAGGCGACGGGGTACAAGGCGACTGAGTTGGCACATATTTGCAGAAAAGTACAGCAGGAGACCAAGGTAAGAATTGTGGCGGCTGTGCAAACGGCGGATTTGAGAAACTGCGTGGAAACGGGAGCGGAATGCTGGGTGCAGCACGTGGACCCGGCGGACCAGGGGGAAAATACGGGGTGGGTGACGGTGGAAGGGGTGGAGGAAGCAGGCGCCAGAGGGACACTTTTGAACCATTCGGAACATAAGCTGGATAAAGAAGTGCTGGAAAAAACCATGAAACTGATTGCCGGCATGGCGTTTGAAGTGTGTACCTGCGCGGCTGACCCGGATGAAGCCAGGTGGGCGGCTGAGCTGGAGCCGAATTATGTAGCTTATGAACCACCGGAACTGATAGGGAGTACGGAAAAATCGGTGGCTTCCGAGAAATCGGGGACAATCAAACAAATTGTACTCAGTACTCACTGCCCAATACTGATCGGGGCGGGGATACACAGCCCCGAAGATGTGAAAGCAGGATTGGAAATGGGAGCCAAGGGAATCCTGTTGGCAACGGATATCGTATTGGCGGAAGATCCGGAGTACCAGCTGCGTCAGCTGGCAAGGGAGTTTTAATACAAGACCTGTTTAAAGGGCTTGACTTGTGGGCTGTTTAGAATACAATTTGATTGTGACTTTCGTATCTATAAGCCAATTAAAGATAAATCCGACTAACGTCATCCGGGCGGCGGTTGATTACCCGGTGGCGGTGGAGAACAGAAATAAGGTGGAGGCGTATCTAATCGGGAAAAAATTGTTTGAACGGATTGAGGCTTATATTGAGGATTATGTGGATAGCCAGGCCGTAAAATCCACCGATTTTTCCAAGGGCAAAAATTTTGAAGAGGCGGCACAGAAATTGGGTATATGAAAGTGATCATATCTCCCAGGGCGGAAAGGCAGTTGGGAAAATTGCCTAAGATGAAGCAGATAATAGTCGGGACAAAAATAAGATCGGTAGGGGGGTCAGGAAAGGTCTCCGGTGAAGAACTATTAAGAGGATATAAAAATATTTATAGGGTAAGGATGGGTGATTACAGGATGATATATAGACGGAATATTGAAGGAATATACATTATATTAATCGGCCATAGAAGGGATATTTATAAGTTGTTGGACAGATGGTTGGGGTAGGCTTAATGAGGGGTATATTGTATACTTCGGATGATGGATAAAAAGACCGTGTTTATTACGGGGGCGAGCAGGGGAATAGGTGCGGCGACGGCTAAGAAATTTTTGGCAGAAGGGTGGCAGGTGGCGGGATTTTATGTAAATAATCGGGTGGAGGACGGGGAGAACATTAAGTATTACCAGGCGGATGTGTCTGATGAAAGAAGCATTAAAGAGGCTTTCGGGAAAGCCTTTTTGGATTATAAAAGAGTGGACTGCCTGGTAAACTGTGCCGGCGTGCTGGAGGATAAATACCTGGATGAATATAACAAAGCACTGATGCAGAAAGTGATGGATGTCAATGAAGTCGGGGTGTACCTGTGTACCAAAGAAGTAATCGGAAAAATGGAAGAGGGGGCGATAGTGACTATCAGCTCGACAGCCGGGCAGGTTGGCAGTTCCGATCCGATTTATGCGGCGACAAAAGCGGCGGTGGTGGCGTTTTCCAAAAGTATGGCGGTGATGCTGGCGCCGAAAGTCCGGGTGAACTGCGTAGCTCCCGGCCTGGCGGATACCGACATGGGAAGATTCGGATGGAGCCAGGGGGAATTTCAGAAAAGGGCGGAGATGATCCCTCTTCGAAAAATTGCCTCGCCCCAGGATATTGCCAACGGGATTTATTTTCTGGCCAGTGACCAGGCGGCACATATTACCGGAGCCTGCCTGGATATTAACGGAGGATATGTACTTCGATGATTTATATAGGGGCGGATCACCGGGGATGGGAATTGAAGGCTAAAATCAACAGGTGGCTGAAGGGCAGGGGATATGAGTTTGAAGATCTCGGGGCATATGAATACAACACGTGGGATGACTTTGCGGATTATGCCATTGATACCGCCCAGAGAGTGACAGCAGGGGGTGAAAAAAACCGGGGAATTCTGGTCTGCGGCAGCGGGATAGGAATGTGTATTGCCGCCAATAAAGTTAGGGGAATCCGGGCGGGCTTGGGATTTGCGCCGGATCAGGTCCATGCGGCGAGGAAGGATGATAATATCAATATCCTGGTTTTGGCTTCAGACAATACGGATGAACTGGCGGCGCTGGAGCTGGCGGAGAAATTCCTGGAAACGGAATTTGTGGAGTCGGACAATTATTTGAGGAGGATTGAAAAGATTTCCAGGTATGAAGGACAACCTGCCGTGGGTAAATAAAGCTGAGCTGACCGGGAAAAAAGTGCTGGTAAGAGGAGATCTGGATGTGGATGATGCGGATAACCCGAGAGCCAATTCAGTAAGACAGATGATTGTTTTTCTGAGACAGAAAGGAGCGGATAAAATAAAGGTAATAGGTCACAGTGAGACGAGAGTTCCCCTGATAAACATGTTGAGAAACGAATATGTGGGGGTGGAATTTGACGACAAATTGAGAGATAACGGGGGAGAAAAGCTGAATGATGAAAGTTTTGCCAAGAGTTTGGCCGAGGGATGGGAGGTGTATGTCAATGAAGCTTTTGCCACATCCCACCGGCGGCATGCTTCGATTTCGGCCCTGCCGCAGGTGATGCGCCGGGACGGGAAGGAAGTATATCTGGGTCTGAGGTTTGAGAAAGAAGTAGAAATGCTGTCCGGTATCTGGGAAAAAGCCGGCAGACGGATACTGGTGATAGGGGGAGTCAAAGTGAGTGACAAGGAGAAGTTTGCCCGGGATTTTAAAGATAAATTTGCCGCAGTGCTGACGGGAGGGATGATCTCCGGGGTTAAACTGCGCCCGGACGGGCTGGATATCAGCGATGAGGTGATTGCCGGATATGTTCAAGAAATTGCGACAGCGGAAGTGATATTAGCAGCGGGGGTGATGGGTAAATATGAAGATCCGGGGGCGGAAAAGGGGACGAAAGCCATATTGGAAGCAATAGCCGGAAACCAAAAAGCATATAAGGTTGCCGGGGGGGGAGATATTGAGATGGCGATATCCAAATACGGATTGACGGATAAATTCAATTGGATTTCGGTAGGGGGGGGAGCCATGCTGGAGTATCTGGGGACGGGAACTCTGCCCGGGATAGAGGCAGTTTTGAAATAGATACGATGGTGTATATTTAATGTATGGTAAAAGTGGCTGTTAACGGTTTCGGGAGGATCGGGAGACTGGCTTTAAGGATAGGGTTACTGAAGCATCATAACGAAATGGAATTTGCGGCGATCAATACTTCCGGGTCCATGGAGGTTGAGGGATGGGCGCATCTGGTAATGCAGGATACGACGTACAGGAGGTTTGAGATAGAGATAGAGATAGAGAAAATGAGATTGGTCAAAGAAACGACAGATGAAGATCCGCTGATCGGGTATCTGGTGGTGCCGAGCATGAATTTGAGGATACCGGTACTGGCACAGAAAGATCCGGAGAAGCTGCCCTGGGGTAAATACGGGGTGGAGGTGGTGATGGAGTGTACCGGGAAGTTTACGGATGAGGATGGGGCGATGAAACACGCCAAGGCCGGAGCAAAAAAAGTGATCATTTCGGCGCCCAGCAAGGGGGGAAACGTGGGGACGTATGTGATGGGGGTAAATGAAGTAAACGGGAATGTAAAAGCAATTTCCAATGCATCTTGTACGACAAATTGCGTGACGCCAGTGGCGGCGGTGATGCATGCCAAGTTCGGTATCGCCAAGGCGATGATGACGACGGTGCATGCATATACCGACGACCAGGTGCTTCAGGACGGATCGCATAAAGATCTGCGCCGAGCCAGGGCAGCAGCGGTTAACATAGTGCCGACTTCCACGGGAGCGGCAATTGCCACAACCGAAGTGATACCTGAATTGAAGGGTCTATTTGACGGGATTTCTCTGCGGGTACCAGTGGTGACGGGATCAATTTCCGACTTTGTGTTTGTGACAAAAAGAAACGTTACCCGGGAGGAAATAAACGAGGCATTCAAGGAGGCGACGCAAAATTCCCAATATAAAGGGATTTTGGGGATGTCCGGAACAGACGGAGTGCCGGAACACTTGGTGAGCAGTGACATTATCGGCGGTAGTTACAGTGCAATTATTGATCCTGAATTTACCCAGGTGATAGACGGGAATCTGGTGAAAGTACTGGCATGGTATGACAATGAGTGGGGGTATGCCAACCGGCTGGTGGAACAAACGATAAGACTGGGCAGTGAATGATTATGGACGGACACAGGACTGACTATTCACAGATAACCGAGAATATTATTATCGGATCGGATTTGTGTCCCGGACCGGGTTGCCCGGTGCACTCCGAGGAGTTTAAAAACCTGGGAGTTTGTGCGGAAGTGAACCTGGAAATTGAACGTAATGAAAAACCGACGCCGGGAATTGATGTGTATTTATGGCTGCCGACCGAAGATAAACAGGCTCCCAACCCTGACCAGCTGGCGATAGGCACGGCGGCAATCAATGAAATGGTTAAGACTAATAAGACTATCTATGTGCATTGCCGCAACGGACACGGCAGAAGTCCGACCATGGTGGCGGCATACCTGATCCGGTACAGAAATATGGGTGTTTCGGAGGCGATAGCTTTAATTAAACAGAAACGCCCTGAAATTCACCCGGAAGAGGTACAGATTAAGGCGCTGGAGGAATTTTATAAAACATGCGCGTAGTCCCGGCTATATTGACAGATGATCCGCAGAAGCTGGAAGAGCTGCTGATTGAGACAGAAAAAAGCGGGCGCTTTGAGAGGGTGCAGATTGATTTTGTTGACGGTGAGTATACGACGAATAAGAGTGTAGGAGTGGAAGACCTGCCCGCCAGCAGGCAGGGAGTAAGAGGATGGGGGTTAAAACTTGATGCGCATTTGATGGTGATACAGAAGAATGTACAGTCGTATTTTGAAGCTGCAAAGCAGGCAGGTTTTGAAAGAATAATTGTGCAGATGGAAAGTGTTTCCCGGCCGGAAGACTATACGGCGCTGGCTTTGGATATACATTCACCGGTGGAAGCGATTGAACCCTATATTGAGAAATTGGAATATGTGGTGGTGATGGGAATCGAGCCGGGGTTCGGAGGACAAAAGTTTGATCCGAAAACGATGGAGAAGATTAAGAGGCTAGACAGTTTGAGAGAACAGTCAAAGTTTAAGTTCAGGATTTGCGTGGACGGGGGAGTGCAAAAAGAGCATCTGGCGGATTTGGAGAAAGCGGGAGCGGATGAAGCGGCGGTGGGAGTAAAGAGGGTGCTGGGATGGTAAGATAAATAAAGGCTATGGCAAAGATAAAAATCGCGGAAAAAATCATCAGGACGGTGGTGTGTCTGGGATATGCCGACGCCAAACCGGATGAAGAGCTGTACCATCAGGCTTTCGCGGTGGGAAAAGCCCTGGCTACTGCCGGGTATATGGTAGCCAACGGCGGGGGTCCGGGAGTGATGCGGGCGACTACGGAGGGAGCCAAGGAAGCAGGCGGAAGAGTGGTGGGGGTGACATTTTATCCGAAAGACGTGGAAAACTTTGAAGGCCGGGATGAGCATAATCCGATTGACGAGGAAATTAAGACAAAAAACTATCTGGAGAGAACCCTGAAACTGCTGGATGTTGGTCAGGCGTACCTGATTTTCAAAGGAGGGACGGGAACGATTTCGGAGTTCGGAATGGCGTGGGGTTTGGCCCGGCTGTATTTCGGGCATCATAAACCATTGATTTTATACGGGAAGTTCTGGGAGAAAATTATGGCCGCTTTCATGTCCAATATGCGGATGCGGCCGGAGGAGTTTCAGGTATACCGGGTGGTGGACAGCCCGGAGGAAGTGATTGTTTCACTGGAACTTTTTGAGCTGATGCTGCGACACGAGAAACATAAATCCAGCCCGGCGGAAAAACCGTTTGAAATATAATATGCAGACTTTGATCACACTTTTCTTGGCACCGATAATTGCCTGCAGTTTGTCGATCTCGTTGTCCGGTTCGGGCATTATCTGCATACTCGCCCCGCCAAAAACGAAGATTGTTTTAATTTAAATTTGGGCGGGGCTGCGTAAACTGCCCGAAAAGGTGATCCAAAGCCTGCAAAATATGTTTCTCACGGGTGAGCAAATAAAAAATTTAGAATTAAAAGCGAATGAAATCCGGAAGGATATTATTAACATGTTGCTGGCGGCAGGCAGCGGGCATTCGGCCGGGCCGCTGGGGATGGCGGATGTGTTTTCCGCACTGTATTTTTCCGGGGTACTGAATTGGGAGCCTGCAGATCCATGGAAAGCAGATAGAGATAGAGTTATCCTGTCTAACGGTCATATCTGCCCGGTGTGGTACGCGACGCTGGCGCATACGGGAGCTTTTTCGCACCAACAACTGGTGACTTTGAGAAAACTGGGAAGTCCATTGCAAGGGCATCCGCATTACCGGGAGCTGCCGGGAGTGGAAAATACCGGCGGACCGCTGGGGCAGGGATTGTCGCAGGCGATAGGGCAGGCAATGGCGGCAAAAATGGACGGGGCCGGTTGGCGGGTGTATTGCCTGATGAGTGACGCGGAAATGCAGGAGGGACAAACGTGGGAGGCGGTGATGTTTGCCGGGAAAAACAACCTTTTCAACCTGACGGCGATTGTAGACCGGAATAATATCCAGATTGACGGATATACAGAAGAGGTGATGCCGCTGGAACCGTTGGCGGATAAATGGAGGGCATTTAACTGGACGGTTTTGGAGGTGGACGGGCATAATATCAGGGAAATAACCGACGCAATCGAGAAGGCTAAAACCATCCGGGAAAATCCGACGGTGATAATTGCACATACGATTCCCGGCAAGGGAGTGGAGTTTATGGAAGGGGATTTTACCTGGCACGGCAAGCCGCCGAAACCGGAAGAGGGAGTAGTAGCAATAAAACAACTGCGGACACTGTGGGGGAGAATCAAATCCGAGCAGGAATGAGACTTGTTTATCGAGCGAGATTGAGGGGAAGGGTGGTTTCCGGAGGGCAACCGGTTTTGAGGGTGTAGAGGGTGACGGATTCTTCCGAGCCGTAAGGATTGACGAAGTCCTTGACCGGGGTGAGGAAGCGATTGAAACCGGCCTGATAATGGTTTTGACCCAGATAATAAACAGGAATGTCAGAACTCAGGCATTCAGCCTGATCGGGAATCGGCGGGAAAAGCTGGCTGTCCAGGTAGCCGGTTTTGATCAGAGGGTCGCGGCGGAAGTAGGCGAAAAGAGCGCTGGGAGGATTGCCGGGATTTAAAAAACTGCCGACGAAAACTTGTTGGTTGGGCGGGGGAAGGGTTTTGACATATTCCAGAGCCTCCCGGGTGGGATAGCCGGTGAAGCTGCAGCAGATATAAACTTCGATGGCCGAGTTTCTGGTAAACCTGGCCAGAGATTTAAAATAGGCAGGGGGATTGGTCATTTGGAAAAAAATCATGACTGCTGGCAGCAATAAACCGACTGAGAGAACCGGAAAGCGGGATAGTGCCAGGCCGGAATAAACGGGGATGAGAATAAGAAAGGGAGAGAGGTAGCGGGGGGAGACAGTACGGACGGACAGGATTTCCAGAAGCAATGGGGAAAGTAACAGTAACAGTAAAAGTGAATAGTGACGGGATCGACTTATTAAAGACAACAAAACTCCTAATAAAGCCAGGATGAATATAGTTGGGGAGAGCTGGAAGAAGGCGATATCTAGATTAGCGATTAAATTTTGGCCCCATTTAAAAAGGGGAAAGCGGAGCATTTCGGAAACTGACAAGGAATATTGACTGTTGGTGGATAAAAATGAAATCCAGAATTTAGACTGGAAAAGCAGAGGAAAAAGAAGAATGAGGGTGGTTATTAACAGATAAATTGCAAGAGTAAGACGCCATGCCTTGCGGGGGGAGTTAATCGTTGCCAGCAAATAGTAAATCGTAATAGGGACGATGAATAATAAAGCAGAGGTTTTGATCCAAAAACCAAAGGCGAATAAGGCGCCCAAAGCGACAGTGTATTTGAAATGGGAGGCGGCTATCAGACGCAGTAAAAAATATATTGACCAGATGCCCATGGCGGTAACGGCGGATTCAAACAATGCCTGACGGTCGTAAAAGAAAAAGAGGGGGGACATGAGATATGAGAGAGCAGAAAAGTGGGCGGCGCGTCTGTTAAAAACCAGAAGCGAAACATAGTAGACACCCAAAAGGGCCGCCAAACCGGTAAATACTGATATAAGACGGCCGGCAATCAGGGGATCGGGGATGATAGTTTCGGCCAGTCCGTAAATCCAGATGTATAACGGCTGTTTGGCGTCGTAAAGGGAGTGCCAAGGGACACCCAAATGGATAGCCCGCCAGCCCCAGTCCAGATAACTGGCTTCGTCGTTAAAAATCGGGAGAAGAGTAAGATTGATAATGCGAGTGATAGTGAATAGTAATAGTATTGGGATTAGGGGGTGTTTTTTAACCTGAGCCGGGAGCATATAATCAATCATATGCCGAAGGGAGTTTTAAATCCAAAAGTATTTGAGAAAGATTTGGAGAAGAAAGCTACAAGAGACGGATATGGGCGGGGTTTGATGGAATTGGGGGAGATGAATGAAAAAGTGGTGGTGCTGACTGGAGATTTGAAGGAGAGTACGCGGGCGGAGGAATTTTTTAAGAAGTATCCGGAAAGAAGCATTGAGTGCGGGGTGGCAGAGCAAAATATGACGGGAATTGCGGCGGGATTGGCGGCGGCGGGAAAAATTCCGTTTGTGTCTTCGTATGCGGTGTTTTCCCCGGGCAGGGCTTGGGATCAGGTACGCGTTTCGGTCTGTTATTCCAACCTCAATGTAAAAATCTCCGGAGCACATACCGGGGTATCGGTGGGGCCGGACGGAGCGACGCACCAGGCGTTGGAAGATATTGCCATCATGCGGGTACTGCCCAATATGACGGTGGTGGTACCGTGTGATGAGATTGAAACCCGGAAAATGACGCTGGCTGCGGCGTCCTGTCCCGGGCCGGTGTATTTCCGGTTTGCGAGAGAAAAAACAGCGGTGATTACTACGGAAGAAATGCCATTTGAAATGGGGAGGGCGGAGGTGTATTGGGATTCTGATAATTTTCAATTTTCAATTTTCAATTTTCAATCAATTTCAAAATTTTCAAATCTCAAAAACCAAATCGCAATAATTGGTTGCGGTCCGTTACTTTATGATTGTTTGGTCGCGGCGAAGGAACTTCATGGGGAGGGGATAGGGACGATGGTGATCAATAACCATACGGTGAAACCAATGGATGAAAAAACGATTATTGAGGCGGTGGAAAAATGCGGGGCGGTGGTGACCGTGGAGGAACATCAGGTGAGCGGGGGGATGGGGTCGGCGGTGGCGGAAGTGCTGGCACGGAATTTACCGACTCCGATGGAATTTGTAGGGATGCCCGATAAATTCGGGGAATCGGGGGAACCGGGGGAACTGCTGAAAAAATACGGAATGGATGTCGCCTCTATAAAAATGGCCATTAAGAGAGTATTAGCGAGAAAGTAAGGGGCTTGACAGTAAGTAAGGAATATAATATATTGTAAGATATGACAGGGTTAGTAACGTTATCCTCTAAAAATCAATTCACTTTGCCGGTAGGGATTGTGAGAGAATTGGGCTTGAAGAAAGGCAGTCGGTTATGGACCAAGGTGGACGGGGACACTATAACTATAAAGAAAGCGGGGGATACCTGGGATTCTCTTCAGGGATCTTTAAAAGATACCTCACTGACGAAAGGAAAGTCAGTTTTGGAGATTATTGAGTTAGCCGGAAAAATAGAGAGCAAAAGATTAGCTAAAAAATATGGGGTATAAATTCATAGATACTAACGTTTTTATAGAAATATTTGCCAGGAAGGGAATCAATTCTGAAAAATCAATAAAGTTATTAAAAGAAAATCGGGATTTGATGACTACGAGTTTGGTGATATCTGAAATTGAATGGGTATTGAGGAGTGCATATCTTCTGGACAGACAAGTTATATCAAAATATATCGGCAGTGTTTTGTCATCTGATATTATTATAGAAAATAAAAAAACTTTGATAAATACATTGAACTTTTATGGGGCTAATTTAGCGGATTGGGCTGATTGTTTAAATATGTTTGGCTTAAAGGAAAAGAATATATCCACGGTTTATTCTTATGATAGGGGATTGAACATATATAAATGGATAAAACGAAGGGAGCCATAATCAGGACAGGTTATTTGAGTTTATTGATACAATCCAAGTAGTCGGGGGTTTGGGTCCAGCCGCATATACCGTTGGTTTGTTTCTCGCACACAGAGTGTTTAAGGCAGTTGTACTCTTCTTTGAAAATGCAAATAGAAATGGCAGGTTCGGTACCGGTATCCTGGCAAATTTCACCACTGCAGCCCCCGGTGATGCAATCCCGTCCACCGGGGGGTTCGGCTTCCTGCGCGGTATCTGATAATTTAATAGTGGAGAGGATTTGGTCGTATAAAGAAAATACTCCGGGATCATCGCTGTAATATTCAAAAATGTAAAATTTACCGTTATATTGCGTTATATATTTGACGGGTCCGCCCCAAGTATCAGGTTCGGTAGCCAGAAAAACCATATCCCGGCCATTGCCATAGATGACTTTGAGAGCAGGCTGGCCGTCCAGGGTGGCAGGGGTGATGGAAGTGATATCCTTATCATCGGCCAACTCTATCTGTTGGTAGTCTGAAAGGTTTTTGACAGGGTCTTTTCCCATGTAATATTGCTGCAGTTTTTTTCTGTCCGTAATTGTCAAATATAATCCACTTAAAGAAAATCCGCCAACTGATTTTTCGTGAAAGGAGATTTGATGAGGAAGGGTGGTGCCGGGATCGGATTCTTCCCAGTCGAAATAGTTAGGGGGGATTTTGAGTTCAAAACCAAAAGCTTCGCTGTTGTATATTTTCCAGTCAGATGAAGGGGCACCTTTCTTTGCTGATTGCTGCGGAGGTGAATTATGCCGATAAAAAAGAATAATAAAGGCGGAAATAAAAATAGTATAAATGAGCAGGTAAGAAAAGAATTTCTTGGGAACGGGCATAGTTTGAGTATATAATAAGCCGAGAGATTGGTGGTGATAGATAATGGCGGTTAAAAAGAGCAACAAAGAAACAAGTGACAAAATGGCAGAGGTTAAGTGGCCGAAAAAGTCTGAAAAATGGATGAATCTGGGATGGTCGCTCCTTCTATTGGGAGGACTGGCACATATGCTCCCGGAGCAGATGGCGCCGCTTTTGAAATGGTCGCTGTACGGAATTTCTCTGCAAATGGCGGTGGGAGTGCTGTCCGTAATCGTGGCGCTGTACTATTTGCTGGGTGAGGAGGAATAACTGTTTTTGTGGCGCATTCGGGGTAAGCGACTGCAGGTGCTCACCTCCCTCTCGTCCGCTAAGCGGACTCCGCGGACCCGTTGCGCTCCTGTTCGCATACCCCTGCATGCGCAATAAAGGGGACATCTCCATCTGCTCGTTGGGTTGATATAATGCGGCATTATGGGACAGATTGAAGAATTGCGCAGGGCCATAAATAAAAACGGCTGGCGGGGTATAGGTATGGATATAGATCATACGATTTGCGACTCCGGACCTGTTTGGGACGTTCCGATGCAACAGTTATGTGAGAAAGTCGCCCGGGAATGCGGGGTATCCGATGAGGAAATATGGAGACAATGGAGGAACATGAACGACGCTATGTACTTGACTACCGGTGGGGTACACCCACGCAAGTATCACCTGATGGCCAGTAAGATAGCTCATGATTACAATTTGGACCCAGGACAGACAAGACAGTGGGCAGGAGAAATGAGACGGAAGATATATACGGCAGTTCCTGATTTATATCCCGGAACCCGAGAAACTATAGCTACTCTTAAAGAAGCCGGATTGCAGCAGGTGTTTGTGACACACGCTCCTCCCGGTCTAAATAAGTTAAGAATGAAGACTTGGGGATTTGAGAATACGCGAGTTTTTTCGGAATCGACTTTAAGAAAAAAGGATTATCGGGTTTGGGCGCAGGTTATTAGTAGTCTAAATATATTTCCATGGGAGATGGTAGCAGTGGGTGATAGTTGGCCTGGGGATATGCAGGCGGCTCGCGATGCAGGAATAGAAGCCAGGGTTTGGGTAAAACCGAAATGGGAGATATTGAGGGGGGATTATGCGGGAGAGAAGGTGCCGACTATTGAACATATAGGACAATTGGTTCAAGCTATTATTGACTGTTTCGGGTGATATACTGAGAATATGGCGGATGTAGGGAAAATAATGAGGGAAGGGAAATGTCTACTTTTGGCCTATGACCAGGGGATGGAGCACGGGCCGACGGATTTCAGTGATGAAAATGTTGATCCGGCGGCAATAGAGAAGATTGCTAAAGACGCGGGGGTGTTTACGGGGATAGTATTTCAGGCGGGAATAGCGGAAAAGTACCGGAGTGATCAGCTACCACCCCTGGTGGTGAAACTGAACGGGAAGACGGGGTTTCATAAGAAGGAGGAGCCGGTTTCACTGCAGTTGTGCAGTGTGGAAAGGGCGATGGAGTTGGGGGCGACGGCGGTGGGATATACGATTTATGTGGGGAGCGAGCATGAGGAAGAAATGATGAAGGAATTCGGGAAAATAGTGGAGGAAGCACATGAGAAAGATTTGCCGGTGGTGGCCTGGATGTACCCGCGGGGTAAACATATTGAGGAGATAGAGAAGAGAGATAGGGATAGAGGAGATAAAAAAGAAATGAATGAAACTATTGCATATGCGGCGAGACTAGGACTGGAGCTGGGGGCGGATATGGTGAAACTACCGTTTACGGGAGATACCCAAAGTTTTTCCTGGGTGGTAAAGTCTGCCGGAAAAACGCGAGTGGTGGTACAGGGGGGAGGGAAGAAAGAGGAGGGAGAGTTTCTGGAGGAAGTAAGACAGATAATGGACAGCGGGGCGGCGGGAATGGCGGTGGGGAGGAATGTATGGCAACATCCGGATCCGGTGGGGATTGCCAAGAAAGTAGCACAAATAATTTGGGGATGACGGGGCTCGGCGTCCGGCTGCGATGCTATTTGCTGGGATACCTGTGCGCCGGATTACCAAGATGTTATAAATAATATATGAAGTATGATGCCATTTCATTAGGGCCGGTGAGGATGGATGTGTTTGTGCAACTGCCGGAAGATGAAGTGACGGAAATGTGCAGTCTGGACCGGAAACGGTGCATGATAGAGTTGGGGTTTGGGGAAAAAATTGCGGTTAACGGAGTGGAGTTCGCCATTGGCGGGAACGCCGGGAATTTTGCTGTAGGATTGGCGCGGCTGGGCAGGAAAACCGCACTATTGGGGGCGGTGGGGGACGGATGGACGGATAAGCGGGCGGTGGAAATTTTAGCGGGCGAGGGAGTGGAGATCAAATATGTGCAGGAGAAACCCGGGCAGATGGGATTCGGGGTGGTGATCGGCTATCTGGGGGAGAGGACAATATTGTCGTATTATTCACACTCGGTAAATGAATGGCCGGAGGATCCGGAACTGGATGCGGAGTGGGTGTATATAACCTCGATGGGTAAAGGATATGAACCGTTTTACCAAAAGGCTGTGGAATGGGCTAAAGTTCACAATGCCAGAATCGGTTTTAATCCCGGGACCAGGCAGATTAAAGCCGGATTGGAACCGTTGCGATATGTATATGCGGCAACGGAAGTGCTGTTTGTAAATAAGGAAGAGGCGGCAGAAGTACTGGGGATGCAGGACCAGGCGACGGAGGTCAAGGAATTATTGAAGAGACTTCATGAAACCGGGCCGAAGGTAGTGATAATAACCGACGGTATGGGCGGATCTTTTGCGTATGACGGAAATAAATTTTTGCATACGCCGATTGTGGAGGCACCGGTGGTGGAGAGAACCGGAGCGGGGGATGCATTCGGGTCGGGATTTTTGGCGGCGCATATGCAGGGGAAACCGATTGCAGAGGCGATGAAATGGGGGACGGTAAATTCGGCGTCCGTTCTGGGATTCGTCGGGCCACAGGCGGGTCTTTTGAATCCGGAAAAACTGGGAGAGTGGCTGGAAAAGAATAGAGACATAACGGTAACGGAGATTTAGTTGACATCATAGCATTACGATGCTATGATGCAGTGTGGACACGATAAGGACGACGATCACCTTACCCGCGGATATCCATGCGGAATGGAGATGGGAAGCGTTAAAAAAAAGAATAAGCTTAGGGGAGGTGATTTTAGAAAAAACCGGGGTAAAGAGATCTAATAAGTTGCCTTTGGAAAAAAGATTAAAGAGGGATTATGCCATATTTGATAGAGTATCCAGGAGCGGGGTAAAATTGGATGCTGCAAGGGCAGTTAGAGAAGAAAGGGATAGAGATAATGCTTAAGGTTGTAGTGGATACAAGTGTGGTGCTGAAATGGATTCCCGGGAAGGGTGAAGAACAAGTCGGGGAAGCACGCCAGTTGTACAAATGGATTGTGGACAGAAAGATTGAGGCTTGGGCTCCTACTTTTATGTTGGTTGAAGCTTTAAATATCCTGATTAAGAAGAGAAAGGTGGAAAATAAAGATGCAATTGGGGGGATGAAAATATTAATGAAGGCGGGAATACGGTTTGAAGATTTTAACACCACAACTATATCAGAAATTGGAAAATTGATGCGAGAGTGGGATGTTTCGGCGTATGATGCTCTCTTTTTGGAGCAGGCGGGAAGGTTGGGATGTAAGGTGATAACTTATGATGAGAAGTTACTGACGAATAAGAATATGGCAACAAGAATTAAGGATGTGTTGGTAATGGAGAATTGAGAGAAGAGGGGTAAAAGGAACTGGTAATGAGAGAGCCAGGTCTGGTACACTGGGATGGTGGCAAGGATTTTTGTGACCAGGATGATTCCGTTTTGGGAAGAAGTGAGCAAACCGCTGGTTGATGCCGGACACGAGGTGGTGATGTATCCGAATCATAAACCGATTACCAGAGAAGAGATAGAGATAGAGATAGAGAAGGGATACGACGGATTATTAACACTGTTGACGGATAAAATTGATGAGGGGTTGCTGGTGCATGACAAGAGCGGGCAACTAAAGGTAATTGCCAACTATGCGGTGGGCTATGACAATATAGACATAGAGGCGTGCAAAAAGCACAACATTAAAGTGGCCAATACCCCCTGTGACGAGGTAAATGAGAGCGTGGCGGAATTTACCTGGAGCCTGATGCTGGCGCTGACGCGGAGACTGCCCGAGGCGGGGGAGTTTATGCGAAATGCGGCCTACCGGGGGTGGGATCCGGATATATTTGTGGGGCGGGATATGATGGGAAAAACACTGGGAATCGCAGGCATGGGAAGAATCGGAGGGATGGTGGCCAGGAGAGCTGAAGGATTCGGGATGAGGATTGAGTATTACAACAGAAAACCGGTAGAAGGGGTCAATTACGAATATAAAGCCAGACTGGAAGAGTTGCTGGCCCAGTCTGATTTTGTGAGCCTGCATGTACCATTGACAGCTGAAACCAGGCACTTAATTAATAAAACTAATCTGCATCTATTTAAAAAAACCGCGGTTTTGGTAAACACCGCCCGGGGACCGGTAGTGGATGAGGTGGAAGTGGGTGAAGCGCTGAGGGCGGGAATGATTGCCGGATACGGGGCGGATGTGTTTGAGAATGAGCCGGACCCGCATCCGGAACTGCTGCTGATGGAGAATGTCCTGTTGACCCCTCATATTGCTTCGGCTACGGAGGGGGCAAGGAAAAAAATGGGGGAATTGGCAGTGTTGAACCTGACGGAGGGACTGGCAGGGAAAGAAATGCCGAATCTAGTAAGAGGATTATAATTGGATGGTGGAAAAGGTTAAGCCGGAGAAAAAGAGGGGGGCCAGGAGCCAGGAAAAGAAGAAACCGGATGTAAACCGGAAAATGATCGGTTGGGCATTTGCAATTACAGGTATTGTCAGCCTGGGAATGTGGATGGCGGGAGGAGGGGTCAGGAGAAGTAAAGTGGCCGGATGGGGAGAGGCACTCGAGACTAATGAAATACCGCAGGCCATAGTTACATTAGAGAGGGATTCAGATATCACCGCGAGCCTGCAAAGGACAGTGGGGGGACTGGCGGGGGAGTATGCCGTGTGGGTTTACCGGTTAAACAGCGGGGAAGTGTACGGAATAAACGAAGATACTCAGATGCCGGCGGCGTCGATTATGAAAGTTCCGATTATGGCGGCAGTGCTTAAGCAAGTTGAAAACGGAAATTTGGAATTGGAGGACGGATACGTGCGGATGCTGGAGGATATGGGGAAGAATTCAGATAATACCGCGCCGGTAATACTGACGCAGGCTATAGGACAGGAAAAAGTAAAGGAATCGGTGCTGGATTTGGGCATGACTGCCAGCTCATTTGAGGAAAATACCACCACCGCAGCGGATGTGGGCAGGATGTGGGTCAAACTGTATAAGGGAGAGTATTTACGGGAGGAATACTGGCAGAAGATGGAGAGTTGGCTGACAGACAGTATTTATGAAGACAGAATACCCGCCGGATTGCCGGTCCGGGACGGGGTGAAAGTAATTCACAAAGTGGGGACCGGTGCGGGAGTGTGGGCGGACGGGGGAGTGATAGAGTGTAAGAGTGTAAGAGTAGAAGAGTGCAAGTTTGACCCGTTTGTTTTGGTGGTATTGAATAAAGAAACAAAAAGAGATGAGGCGTTATCTGCCGTGCCGGAGTTGGTAAGAAAGATTTGGGCGTATGAGACAAATGCCCCTGAGGATTGATATAATTCGGGAATGAACGGACATACGCCGTTTTTTTCGGTGGTGATACCCACCCTTAACGAGGAGAAATATTTGCCGCGGCTCCTCCGGGATTTGGATAGGCAGATAGATAAGGATTTTGAAGCGTTTGTGGTCGACGGCAGGTCTGAGGACAAAACAGTAGAGAAAGCTAAAAAATATGAGGGGGTTTTGCCGTATCTGGAAATTATGATATCGGACATCAGGAATGTCGGAGCACAAAGAAACAAAGCAGCTAAAGCAGCCAGGGGGAAATTTCTGGTGTTTCTGGATGCGGATGCTCAGATACCGGCAAATTTTTTGAGCCAAATACATAATTATCTGATCGAAGAGGATCCGAAATGCCGGTTTTTGACGACCTGGGTAAAAGCGGATTCAGAGAGCAGTTCGGAAAAGACCGTGACGATGTTTATTAATATGCTTTTGGAAATGGCCAAATCCATGGAGAAACCTACGGTATTGGGTTTTAATATGGTGGTTTTGAGGAAAGATTTTGAAAAAGTAAAAGGATTTAATGAGAAGATTAAAATTGCCGAAGATTTTGACCTGACAAAAAGGCTAACGGATATAGGAGCATCATGGCACTTATTGAAATCTCCCAGACTGGTCATGTCTCTGAGACGGTTGAGAAGAGAGGGAACACTGGAAAGTGTCAGAAAACTGGTGGTGGGAGTATCCAAGTTTTTACTGGAAGGGCCGATAACACAGGAGATATTTGATTATCCGATGGGGGGAAAGGTGGTTGATACGCGCAGCAAGCGAAGGCAGAAGCTGAAAAAAACATTTGAGAAGTATAAGAAACTTCTGGACCAGTTTTGATACGCGTTACCGGACGTCGGGGAGAATGCTGTTTGGTTTTTTTCGGATATAAATGTCGATAAAACTGCGGACATAGGCGAAAAGGCCCACAGCCAGCCCCCGGCGGAAGCGGCGGCCGGAGAAAACGACCCGGATACGGGGAGTGAATTTGATTTTGGCGATACGGGAGACGCGAAGACTCAAGTCCACGTCTTCCAGGCTGTTGAGACGGGGATTGAAACCGCCGGATCGGAGATAAATATCCCGGCGAATGGCGAAGTTGAAACCGTTGAGCCAGTAATGGCCGGCAGCAAGACGCCAGCAGATCATCACAGTAGGCTGGAAGAGACTGAGAACGAGATTCTGACCCGGCCGGAGATCGGTCACCCGGCAAGGTCCGGTGGCGGCGGAAAAATGCCCGTTATCAAGAGTCCGAATCAGATTGTCGACCCAATCGGGGGGGACGACCGTATCGGCATCGGTCGAGAGGATGGTGTCGCCGGAAGCGGCGGCGAAACCCGTCCGCCTGGCCGGGCTGCGGCCTTTGGTGCTTTCCGGGATAATTCTCAGACGGAGTTTTTTGGCAAATTTTTTAGCCTGGCGGACAGTGCCGTCGGTGGAAGCGTTGTCGACAACAATAACCTCGAAGGGCAGGGAAGTGGCTTGCTCACATAGGGATTGCAGACACAAAGGCAAAGTGTGTTCTTCATTGTATGCCGGAATTACGACTGAAATCATAATCTGATTATAATAAAATAAAGATGATATGACATTAAACAGACCGAAAGTGAGCGGAAACGACTGGCTGGACGCGGTGTTTGTAATGCTAGCGGTTCTGGCAATTTTGCACGCTCCGATGATACTTTTGGACACGCTGATGAAGAGGGATATCAGTCTGGTAAATATGTTCGGGATCGTAGGCTGGCAAACGATATGGCCCGGGGTTAACAAGGGTGGGCTGTCTCTGGGGATATCATGGGCAGCTCTTTTGGGGCTGTACCTGGTAATTTATCGCTGGATGAAGCAGCGTTAGAAGAGAGGCCGGCTGAAGAATTTGACCAGAAGAAGGATAGTACCGACAGCGGAGAGGGCGGAAATGAGAATGAGTGTATTTCTGAACGGGGATTTCATGGTGTATTTATTTTACCTTTTCCTGGGTTTTTTTCGAGCGGGCGGCTCTTTGGGGGTCTGCGGGGGAGGTGACGGGGGGGCGGGGGTGCTGATTTGAACAGAGACGCCGGTGAGAATCCGGTGATCGGGGGGAACGGGGGTGGGTGTTTTGATACCGGAAATGGAGATGTCGGTGCAGGTTTGTTTGGGTTCGGTCCCCGAGAGGAAATATTCCCATCTGCCGCCGCAGGCTGAGCAAGCCCGCTGGCCGGTAACGGGACAAATCTGAAGCTTTACCAGATTATCCGGGGGAGAGAAACCGGCAGAAGGGTGATCGGCCAGAATCAGGTCCATTATGCTGCGCCAGATGGGTGAGGCTCCGGTGACTCCAGAAGCGACATAGCTCATGGGAGTGTTGTCGTTGTTGCCGACCCAGACTGCAACCAGGCGATCGGGAGAAAAACCTATGGTCCAGTTGTCGCGAAGATTGTTGGTAGTGCCGGTTTTGACTGCAACCTGCTGGCCGGGAATATTCAGTTGGGACCGGGAGCCGAAAGTGGGGGTCCGGGCGGCGTTGTCTGAAAGAATGTCGGAAATAAGAAAGGCAATGCGGGGATCGAGAACGGGTTCGGGCTCGTAGTCGAATTTTTCCAGCAGACGGCCGCGGGAATCACGGACGGAAAGGATGGGATGAAGGCTGACTTTCCGGCCGTTATTGGCCAAAACTCCGTAAACAACAGCGAGATCCTGCATGGTAACGTCACCACCTCCCAGCGTCAGCGACAGCCCGTAACGGGAAGGGTCGTTCCAGGTGGTAATACCCATTTTTTGGCCCAGGCTGACCATCTCGCTAACCCCGTTGGCGGCCAGAAGTTTAACGGCCGGAACATTGTACGAGGAAGCCAGAGCAGTGCGCAGGGAAATCCGGCCATGGAAGCGGCGGTCGTAATTGACGGGTGAATAGGGCTCCTGACCCGGAATCCGGTAAGTTATGGGAGAATCGTCAATAGGGCTGGCAGGAGTGAAATTCCGGGAAAAAGCGAGAGCATAATTGACTGGTTTGATAGCCGATCCGGGCTGGCGGACGGATTTGGTGACGTTTACCTGGCCGTCCCGGGCGAAATCGAAATAATCGTGCGAGCCTACCATGGCCAGAATCTCTCCGGTGTTGGGATTGGTGACCAGGGCGGCCCCGTTTTCGATATGCAGATAAGTGATTCTGGCTACCTCCTGTGCGACGATATTTTGAGCCTGTTCCTGAAGAGATAAATCCAATGAGGTGATGACGTCTAATCCACCCTGTTCCACAAGGGCAGAACCGTATTTTTGGGCTAAGAGGTCTTTGATGTACATGACAAAATGGGGGGCTTTTATGTCCGAGCGGGGGGGCATTAGGGTGAGCTGAGCTGAAGCCGAAGCCTCGGCCTGTTCCCAGGAGATGAAACCGGCGGAAACCATGTGCCGGAGGACTTCCTGCTGGCGGGTCAGAGCCAGCTCGGGGTGGGCGCCGAACGGAGAATAAGAGGTGGGGGATGCCGGCAGCCCGGCTAAAAACGCCGCTTCGGGGAGCCCGAGTGCGGAAGAAGGCTTACCGAAATATGTTTGGGCGGCCTCTTCGATGCCGTAAGTGGCACCGCCGAAACCGACCCGGTTCAGATACATTTCCAATATCTGATCCTTGGAGTAAAGATGCTCGACGGCGATTGACAGAGTCAGCTCGCGAAGTTTGCGGCGGAGAGTGCGTTCCGGAGAGAGCAGGGCGGTTTTGACAAGCTGCTGGGTGATGGTGGAACCACCCTGGATGGACAGAGAACAAGACAAGCGGCTAAGAGCACATTTCAGGTTGTTTAAAGTGAGATTTTTTACCACGGAGCGGAAAATAGCCTGGAGTGAGAAGCCGGAATGATAATAAAAATCCTTGTCTTCGATGGCTAGTATGGCTTGTTTGATATGTGGTGACAGATCGTCTAATTTAACCAGGGTCCGGTTCTGACCGGAATAGATTTTGTATAATTCCACGCCGTTTCTGTCCCGGATGTGGGTGGTCAGGGGTAGGGGGGCCCGGGAGAGGGATGAGGGGGAAGGCAGACCGCGAAGAATAAAAATGTAAAAAAGTGAAAAAAGACCGGCGGAAAAGAGTATAAGGAGGATGAGGAAGAGACGGAGGCGCCTGAAAGAAAGAAGTGAGAGCAGACGAACGTAAGGGAAAAGAAACTTGAGAAATGATTTGAGAGATAACATTTACATCATAGGCAGGGTAGGTTAATTTTAAAGGGCAGGGAAACCGGTTTGATTATATGAAGTATTACCAATTGGGGGCAATACCAAAAATCCTGAGTTTTATTGTTTAATAGCTTTTCCGGAAGAGTCGAGGCGGATGACGTCCGGGCCGCCATAACCACCGGAGCAGTCCAGACAAAGGGCGGTACCCAGGGCGTCAAACAGGACGGCATGATTTTGGGGTTCAATGTTTTGGGGTTCTTCGGCGATCTGTCTGGCGGTAGCCGGGGCCTGGGTGGATTTATAAATTGAGATGTCCCGGCGGTTTTGGCCGGGGTCCGGAGGAGGGAAGGTACCTTTGAGGAAATACTCATAGCGGGGAGAACAGTCAGCCGGTGGCGACTCGGGAGTCCGGTAACCGGAGAGACTGCAGACGGTGGTGCCGGTTACGTCTGCCGGCTGGGGGGGCCAGTGCTGGGAGTAGTCGGTTAAAGCCCGGGACATGATTTTGTTCCAGATGGGTGAGGCGCCGGTAACCCCAGAAGCGATGTAACTCATGGCGGTATTGTCGTTGTTACCGACCCAGACGGCAACTTCGATGTCAGGGGTGAAACCGACTGTCCAGTTGTCGCGTTTTTCGTTGGTAGTACCGGTTTTGACCGAAACTTCGGGATGGTTTTTTATATTGAGGTATGAGGAAGAGCCGAAGGTAGCCGAACGGGCGCCGTTGTCGTAGAGAATGTGAGAAATGATGAAAGCGGCACCGGAGGAAATTACCCGGGTGTTGGGGGGTGATATCTTGACATACGATTTGTGATTGTAGCGAAATGAATTCAAGAGGTTGGTTTTTACTGAGTCTTCGTCTGATAGTTCGGTTGACGGAACCTGCTCCAGAACCGTGCCGGCCCGGTCCATGACCTTCAGGATGGGGTTTAGGTCTACCCGGGTGCCGGCATTGGCCAGCACACCGTAGGCGACAGCCAGATCGAGCATGGTGACCTCTCCACCTCCCAGAGCCAGTGAAGGACCAAAAGCCTGGGGGTCTTTGTAGGAAGTAATGCCAAAGGCGGATGAAGTGGCGACAAAATCCGTGAGACCGGTTAATGTAAGGGCTTTGACGGCGGGAATATTGAAAGAGTTGGCCAGAGCAAAACGAACCTGGGTGGGACCATGGAATTGGCCGTCGTAGTTGTCGGGACAATAGGGCTTTTGGTTGGCCTGGGAGAAACAAGTGGGCTTGTCGGCCAAAAGTGATGCGGCGGTAAATATTTTGTGGTCCAATCCCAGGGCATAATGGATGGGTTTGATAGAGGAACCCGGCTGACGGCTGGCAAGAACGACGTTAACATTGCCGTCGATTTGGGTGTCAAAATAATCTTTGGAGCCGACCATAGCCAGGATTTCGCCGGTCTTGGGGTGGGTAACCAGAGCCGCACCGTTTGAAACCTTTTCTTTTTTGAGTTTGGCGACTTCGGAGGCGACTGCGGATTGGGCGAAATCCTGAAGTTCCAGATCCAGGGTGGTGATAACCGTCAAACCATCCTGTTCCACCCGGTCCAGGCCGTATTTTTGAATCAGCATATCTTTGACCCAGAGAGAAAAATGGGGGGCATTGAGTGATTCCTGGCGGGAGTAGAGGAGTTCCTGACCTAAGGCCCCGTCATATTCTTGCTGACTGATGAATTTGTTGTCCAGCATCTGTGACAACACGTGACGCTGGCGGTCTTTGGCACGTTGGGGGGCGGAACCGAAAGGGGAATAATATGAGGGAGCCTGAGGCAGGCCGGCCAACAGGGCAGATTCGGCCAGAGTCAGTTCGGAAGCGGATTTACCGAAATAAGTCCGGGCGGCACTTTCCAGGCCGTAGGCCGTGCCACCGTATGGTACCTGGTTGAGATAAAATTCCAGAATCTCATTTTTTGAATAGATAATTTCCACGGCTAAACTGAGCACAAATTCCCGGGCCTTGCGACGCAAAGTCCGGTCATCCGAGAGAAGAGCTTTTTTGACCAATTGTTGGGTGATGGTGGAGCCGCCCTGGAGTTTTTGACGGAAGAAAGTGTTTTTTACTGCCCGTAAAATCCCGCGCAGGGAAAAACCGGAGTGTTTGTAAAAATCCTTGTCTTCAGCGGATAAATGGGCAGCGATGACATATTTGGGCAGAGAGTCCAGTTTGATGGGCGTGCGGCGCTGGTCTGCAAAAATTTCGTAGATAAGCTGTCCATGACGGTCCAGAAGTTTGGTGGAAGCAGGCGACGGGTGGGAGGATAGGCGGGTGGGGTTGGGTAACCCCCAGAAAATGTAGAGTGTAAGAGCAAAAAAGCTGGTGAGAAGGAATAAAACCGGAAGTTTCCAATTCCTGAGACGGGGGTGATGGATGACTTTTTTTGATCGTGACGGGGACCGCCGGTGTTTACCCTTTTTCTTCATGGGTTGAATTATAACCGGAGTGGAGTTATATTAATAATTGTCATGGCAGTGAAAAAGAGCAAAAAAGTAAGTTTTCCTCAGGCAGAAGTGAAACAGGACACCAAAGTACCGAAGTGGCATATGGAGGAAATGGGGGAGGGCGGAGAACCATTGGATCCGCAGGAAGAAAAACTGCTGGACTGGATTCTCAAGGCGGTGGTATTTTTTGTGCTGGGCTGGCTGGGCCTGTCGGTACTTCTGGTAATCGGGGGCTATTTCCATTTGTGGGGTTGACAACATACGACATACAATTGAAAGATGATCAGGACTCAAGTGTATTTACCAGAAGATGTGCACCGGGACTTGAAGTTGTTGGCCAAGACTGAAGGGGTGAATTTTTCCACTTTGGTACGGCAAGGAGCAGAAGAAATTATAAAAAAGAAAAAGATCAGGAAGAAGGACTGGAGGAAATTAGTCGGGGTAATAAAAGGCGGCTCCAGAGATGTATCTTCCAAGATCGACTATTATTTGTACGGAGAAGGCAATCCCAAATGGGCAGGGCGGTAATAGACGCAAATGTCCTGGTAGGGTTGGTGAGAGATAAAGACGCATTGGCGGTGGCTAAAGTGTTTTATGACGGATACCAGGATCTGATAGATATAGAGATAAAGCTGGAGGAGAAACTGGAGAGACTGGCCTGGAAAATTTTTTTGAAACAGACGAAAAAAGGGACATCATTTGTGGATTGTGCCAACCTGGCGATGATGGAAATGTATAAGTTGGATGGGGTAGTGACATAATGTAGAATATGATGGTGGGAAAAGATTATGAGAATTCCGACTGGTGGAAGTCTGCGGATAATCTGGTACGGGAACTGATGGCAGAGGCCTATATATTGCTGGAAAGGGAAACGAAGTCTCCGGACGGATTACATGATTATTCGTTTGTGGTGTTTCCGGCGGCTAAAGCGTATGAAGGTTTTTTGAAAAGAATTTTTTTGGATTTGGGACTGATCGGGAAGTTGCAATATTACGGCGAGCACTTCCGGATCGGCAGAGCCTTGTCTCCCAGTCTGCCCAAAAGATACCGCTCGGGATGGGTATTCGGAAAGCTGGTCGGGGTATGCGGAGGGGATGAGCTGCCCCTGAAAATGTGGGGAGTATGGAAAAAAGCCAGGAACAGAATTTTTCACTTTTTTCCCGATCACCGGGAATTTATTAACCTAAATGAAGCTGGAATATTAGTGAACGAAATTGCACAGATAATGGATGAGACGCTGGCGGGATGTAAGAGATAGATATTCGGGTAATGTTCGTATTCAGATATGCCAAACTTGCCCTTCCTTGACAGCTTGTGGCATACTTGATCATGCCCCATGAAAAGCTTGCTTATTGGAGAGAGTCCGGCCGGAAGTGAAAGCTCATTCTTTAGGAAGACGTGGGGGACATGGAAAACGGCAGCTGCGGTGAGTTCGGCGGCGGTGGTGTTCGGGGTAGCTATTCTGGTACTGTCTATTCTGGCGGCAATCAGTCCTTTGAAGGTGTTTCCCCAGACAGATCCGGCGACTGAATCCGCTGCTACTGTGCAGATCGAGTACTATTTGCCCTATCCGGGTGTATTACCCGACAGCCCGCTGTACAAATTAAAGATGGTGCGGGACAGAGTGAAATTATGGATTACCAGAGATGCAACAAAGAGAACTGATCTGGAGCTGTTGTACGCCGATAAGAGGATAAATGCCGCTTTGGCCCTGGCTGACGGGGGTAAGGAAACGTTGGCAGTAAGTACGGCGACAAAGGCGGAGAAGTATCTGGAGCAAGCAGTGAACCGGGTGTTGGAACAGAATGGGCAGGGAAAAGATGTGAAGAGCCAGATGATGAAGCTGGAAAAAGCGGCAGCCAAACATGAGGAGCTGTTGAAAAACATCTCTGTCAAGACTTCGGGGCCGGTAAAAGAAGTGGCAGATATAACTGCTACGCAGACCCGGATGCTGATGGAGAAATTGGGGCAGGCAATTCTGGAAGCTGAATGAGCTGGTGGTTGATAGCTTTTGTATTAGTAGTTAGTAGTTGACGCTAGTTATTTAGTGTCCTAATCTAGTTTGTGCCCCTAGATATAGGGGTTTGAAATTTAATATGAAGTGTCCGTTTTGTGCTGCCAGCGATACATCGGTGCTGGAATCCAGAGTAGCGGATGACGGACAGTCACTGCGTCGTCGGCGCGAATGCGCCAACTGCCAAAAGCGCTTTACCACTTTTGAGCGGGTGGAGGGGCCGACTATTTTCGTCATTAAAAGAGACGGCAGCCGCCAGCCTTTTGACAGGGACAAAATTGTCCATGGAGTGACCAGGTCTTTTGACAAACGACCGGTTTCCATTGACCAGGTTAACCATCTGGCTGACGAAGTGGAACGGGAAGTCAGACGCCGGGAGGTGTCGGAAATGTCCAGTAAAGTTATTGGCAAAATGGTACTAAAAAGACTAAAAAATATTGACAAAGTTGCCTGGCTGCGGTTTGCCAGTGTGTATCTGGAGTTGTCAGATGTGACGGAATTTGAAAAGTTATTGGAAAAAGTCGCTGTCTAATATGCCCAAACTACAATTGCAGGAGGTAAAAAGAGGGAGAGGCCGGCCGCGAATAAAAACCAACGGCCATCTGCACCGGGGATTGGTATTACCGGAAAAGATCGTGAAACGGGACGGCAGGGTGATGGATTTTGATCCGGGAAAGATTGAGCTGGCAATAGGGAAATGCTTTAACAGCTTTGGCAAGCAGCCACAATTGGGGCTGGCGGAACTGACAACATTGGTGATGAATGCCATAGCGGCCAAATACAAACAACCTACCGTGGAGCAGGTCCAGGATGTGGTGGAAATTGTATTGCAGGCGACGGGAGAATTTGAGGCGGCCAAGCAGTATATTTTATACAGGGCGGAACATGCCAAATTAAGGGAATCCAGACCGGTCCCGGATGAAGTGCGGGAGTCATTTCTGCAGTCTGATAAATATTTCCCTTCCCAGCTGCAAAAGTTCCAGTTTTTTGATAAGTATTCACGGTTTAACTACGCATTGGGGAGAAGGGAAACCTGGGTGGAAACGGTGGACAGGGCGATGGGATTTTTGAAAGAATTGGCAAAGGACAAGCTGCCGGGGGAAGTTTATGAAAGAATAAAGAAAGGGGTGTTGGAGATGAAGGCGACACCTTCAATGCGGCTACTGGCCATGGCGGGACCGGCGGCCAGAAGAAACAATATCGCTATATATAACTGTTCTTATCTGCCGATAGACAGCGTCGACGCTTTTGTCGAACCGATGATCATCTCCATGAACGGATGCGGGGTCGGTTTTTCGGTGGAAGGCAAGTATGTGGAAAATTTACCCAGAGTCAAACGGCAGACAGGAAGCCTGCCGCTGACTTTTGTCATACCGGATACGACTGAGGGGTGGGCGGAGTCGCTGAGATTGGGATTGTCGCTGTGGTTTGAGGGAGGGGATATCCAGTTTGATTACTCGCAATTAAGGCCGGCAGGGGCAATTCTGAGAATCAAGGGCGGGAGGGCGTCCGGGCCGGAACCACTGCGGCACATGCTGGATTTTGTGAGGGCTAAAGTACTGGCCAGGCAGGGCAGTTTTTTGCGGTCGATTGACGCTCATGATATTGTCTGCGAAGTGGGCAACGCGGCAGTATCCGGGGGCATGAGGCGGACGGCGATGATCTCGCTTTTTGACTGGGACGATGAAGAAATGCGCAATTGTAAAAACGGGGACTTTGAGAAGGAAAATTCACAGCGCTGGAATGCGAATAATTCAATGGTGTGGCCGGACCGGGGAACTACCCAATCGGAACTGGTGGCTCAAATGCTGGAAATGGTTAACGGCGGCAGGGGGGAGCCGGGAATATTTAACCGTCAGGCAGCAAACAGTATGCGGCCGGCGAGACGGGCGGCGGCGGAGTTCGGTTCAAATCCGTGCGGGGAAATACTGTTGAGACCGTATGAGTTTTGTAATTTATCAATAGCTATTGCTAGAAAGGAAGATACTTATGAAAGCCTGAAGGATAAAGTGGAAATGGCAGCCATTATGGGGACAATCCAATCACTGGCAACACATTTCCCGGGGCTGCGGCCGATCTGGAAGCGGAATTGTGAAGAGGAAAGGTTGTTGGGAGTGGATATCACCGGTCAGATGGACAGTCCGGCGGCGCAGGACGCGGCGGTGCAGAACCGGCTGAGGCAGGTGGCAGTGGAGACAAACCGGAAAATTGCGGGGATGCTGGGGATAAACGAGGCGGCGGCGGTGACTTGTGTCAAACCGTCCGGAAATTCGTCACAACTGTTTGACTGCGCGTCGGGACTGCATGCCCGGTGGTCGCGGTATTATGTACGTAATGTCCGGGTGGGAGCTCATACTCCTATATTCCGGGTAATGAAAGATACCGGGGTGCCAATGGATCCGGAAAACGGCCAAACCGCGGATAACGCCAATACTTGGGTGGCACATTTTCCGGTGAAATCACCGGACAAGGCCGTGGTCCGCAGCCAGCGGACGGCGATACAACAATGCGAATACTGGCTGCAGAATAAAACTTACTGGACGGAACACAATCCCAGCGTGACCATAACTTACCATCCGCAGGAAGTGATTGAGCTGATCAAGTGGGTGTGGGAGCATAAAGACCTGATCGGAGGTATGTCGTTTTTACCTGCGTTTGATGCCCAATATGCCCAAATGCCTTTCCAGGAAATAACCCGGGAGGAGTTTGAAGAACTGGCGGCGAAATTTCCCAATATAGATTTTTCCAAACTCTACCGGTACGAGGAGGAGGACTATACCAAAGCTGCGCAGGAATTGGCGTGTGTGGCAGGTTCGTGTGAAATTGAGATAGTGCCGACGGGGGTAGGGACGAAGGTGGAAGTAAAGGGAGTAAGTTAAGGATGATTAATAAGGGGAAATACCGGCATGCGAAATCGGGTAAATTGTACCAGGTACTGGGAGTGGGTAAGGACAGCGAAACATTGAAAGACGTGGTGGTTTATGAGCCGCTTTACGAATCTAAGGTGAGATTTTGGGTTCGTCCGGTGGAAATGTGGGAGGAGGAGGTGGAGATTGGAGGAGAGAAGAAAAAGAGATTTGAGAAGATACCAGACACTTGATATAAAGTAATTAGAGAAGGGGGGAGGTGGATTTGGTGCGGAGGTAGGTGATAGTGTCGGTGAGGATACCGGCTCCCAAAAATTCCGAAGATGCCAGTTCCGAGTGAGAAAGGTAATTTGTAAAAGCCTGTTGATAACCTTCGTCAGGAAAGGGATAAAGTTGATGTTTGGCCGGTTCTATCCAGATGTATTCCGTACCGGGAATTCCCGGTGTCAGCTGGCCCTGAGCCAGACAAAGGTAAATAATGCGCACCACCTGGACGGAGCGGTCAACCCAATCCAGAAAAGTAGTGACATTGAGAGGTGCGGATACGGTGGTGATGGTCAATCCGGTTTGGGCCATGATTCTTTCACTAAGACTGCCTCTTAAACCTTCCTGGTGTTCGAGCCTGCCTCCCGGCAGGTCATAAAGAACAGGTGCGCTTCCGGTCTGGGGGAGACGGGTAATCAATACATGCCACTTGGAGTTGATAATAAATGCTTTTTGGACGACGGAGAAAACAGGCTGCACAAGAATATTGTACAACGAATATGTTTTTGGAGGGAGTTATAATTTGGCCATGGGCAAGATTTATACAAAAAAGGGAGATAAGGGCAGGACAAAAACTTTCAGAGGGGAAATGGGTAAAAGCGATGCTTTGGCGGAGGCGTTGGGGAGCATTGATGAGGTGAACAGCTGGATAGGAGTGTGCAGACAACAAATTTTCAATTACCAATTTTTAAAAATTGATGCTGCATTGAAGAGGATTCAGGGCAATTTATTGACTATCGGGTCGGGGCTGGCGGGGAGCAAATTGAGAATTGGGAGCGGAGAAGTGAGAAATCTGGAGAAATTAATCGATAAATTAACGGCGGATTTGCCGAAACTGACGAATTTTATTTATCCGGTAGGAGAGCTGCAGGTGGCAAGGAGTGTCGCTCGCCGATGCGAGCGACGGATCGTTAGTTATTCGTTATTCATTGATCGTGACAAAAAGAAAGTTGATAAAAAAATATTAGTGTACCTGAACAGACTATCGGATGCGTTGTTTGTTATGGCAAGGTGGGTAAATTACCAGCGGGGGATAGGAGAAGAAGTCTGGCGGGGGTGATGATTCTTTGTGTCGACTACCTGTTGAAGAAGATATCTGGCATGCATCAGTGAGGCAGTTGTTCGGGCTTGGATGGCCATGTTGGCCAAATAAACAGCTTGTTTTTCGGACATATCAGGTGTTGATGCCCGATGTAAATCTAGCAATTGCGCAAATCTATCGAGCTCGCTCCACGGTGTGGGCATAAAATTATTTTGATTTTGGTATGATGACAATATGACGGATACACCAGTTCAGAGTCAAGGGCAAAAAGCATTACAAGATCTGGAGGAATTGACAAAAGACCCGGTGCCGGGACTGGTAGAGGATGTGGAAGAATTTGAGGAGAAACAGGAAGACTGGCAGGCAATGTACAGTGCCGGGGGTAAATTTAAAGAGCAATTGGAGGAGATAAGTAAGAGTGTAAGAGTGGAAGAGCGGGAGAGTGTAAGTGCGAGTAAAGAGAAAAAGGTGACCGGACTGGAGGAGATACAAGTCAGTCCGGAGGTGGAAAAAAAGCCTGAATTGGCGGGATATATTGAGGAAATTGAAAAAGATGCGGAGCTGACCGGGCCGGTTATGGATGACTACACCCAACAGATACTGATGACTTCACCGGCACCGGCCAACCCGACAGTAACTCTACCCCTGACGGAGGAGCAATTGAAGGCGGGGTTAACGCGGCAGGTGTGGGACAGCATCAGGTGGTTGGCAGAATGGTGTGTGAGGCAGATAAAAATGCTGCCCGGCAAAGTAAGATACCGTGGGTAGAGGTCTGATATGATGAGAGTATGTTACCGGTGAATCTGACGGGGTTGTTGGTCCAGTTGGGAATTTTGGCGGCGGTGCTGGGAGCACTTGTTGTGCTGGGGATTTTCGGCGGATATGTGGGGATTGCTTTGTATCGGCACAAAGACCGGGAGGAAAAAAGCCTGCAAATGGTGGTGCTGCAAGTAGCTGTTCCCCGGGACAATGAAATCAAGATTGATGCCATGGAGCAGATATTTTCGAGCTTGTATTCGATCAAGAAAGGAAAGATGGGATGGTTCGGACTGCTGACATTTTTGCAGGTTCAGCCGCATATTAGCTTTGAGATAGTAGCGCGCAGGGAAGACATAAAATTTTATATCTCGGTGCCGGATAAAATGCGGGATCTGGTGGAAAAACAAATCCACGGCGGTTATCCGGGGGCGGAGATAAAAATAGTGGAAGAGCCGACCATTTTTACCGATGAAGGACGGGTGGAATATGCCTGGATGGTGCTGCGTAATTCGGCGCATTATCCGATGAAAATATTTAAAGACCTGGCGACAGATCCGATGGCCTCCTTAACTTCGGCGATGGCGAAAATGGGGGAAGGGGAGGGAGCGCATATCCAGATTCTGATATTTCCGGCCGAAAACAAATGGAAAGGCAAAGGCCGAGCATGGATCGGCAAGACCAAGAAGAACGAGGCCAATCCGGAGAAAGCGTCGTACAAGGTTGATCCCAAAGTAATGGAGGCAGTGGACAATAAGATCAGCAAGGCCGGATTTATGACCACCATCCGACTGGTAGTGACATCTGCGGATGCGGGGTCGGCTAAGGCACACATGGCAAATCTGAGAGCGGCTTTTGAACAATTTTCCGGAGACCTGAACGGATTTAAAAGTAAAAAAATAAGAATGAAAGGTAATTTTATGACGGACTTTATTTACCGTTATCAACCAATGGTGTGGTGGGGCAACTGGACGGTTTTAAACAGTGAAGAACTGGCGACGATATATCATTTTCCCAACAAAACAATTGAAACCCCGCATATCCATTGGTTGAATGCCAAACGGGCACCGGCACCGCAGCAGATTGCGTCTGAAGGCCTGTATATCGGTAAAAGCGTATTTCGGGGAATTACCCGGCCGGTATTTATTACCGATGAAGACCGGGAAAGGCATATGTATATAGTAGGCCGAACAGGGACGGGAAAAACGGAGTTTTTGAAGACCATGATTTTGCAGGATATCCAGGCGGGAAGGGGTGTGGCAGTTATTGATCCGCATGATCTGGCTGAGGATCTTTTAGGGTATATTCCACCGGAAAGGGCGGAGGACGTGATCTTTTTTGAACCATCGGATGAACAGTGGCCGATGGGGTTGAACCTGCTGGAGACACGCAACGAACAGGAAAGGCATATGGCAACCAACGCGGTAATAGGGATGATGTACAAACTGTATGATCCGCATAAAACCGGAATCATTGGACCGAGATTTGAACACGCTATCAGGAACGCAATGCTGACAGTGATGGATGCTATTCCCGGCGGGACATTTATCGAAGTGGTGCAGACACTGCAGCGGCCGGAATTCGTACAGGAAATGCTGCCGAGGGTGAAGGACCCGTTGGTGAGGAGGTATTGGACCGACCAGATAGCCCAAACGTCGGAATTTCATAAATCCGAAGTGCTGGATTATATCGTGTCCAAATTCGGCCGGTTCGTAACCAATAAAACTATCAGAAATATAATCGGACAGTCGGTGTCGGCGTTTGATTTCCGGAAAGTGATGGATGAAGGGAGGATTCTGATCGTCAACCTGTCCAAAGGAAAACTGGGGGAGGAGAACAGCAACTTTCTGGGACTGGTGCTGGTGCCCCGGCTGCTGGCGGCAGCGATGAGCCGGGCGGATATGCCGGAGGCTTCCAGGCGGCCGTTTTATCTGTATGTGGATGAGTTCCAGAACTTTGCCACGCCGGATTTTGCCACCATTTTGTCCGAGGCCAGGAAATATAAACTGAATCTGACGGTGGCCAACCAATTTACTTCACAAATGGAGGATGAGGTAAAAAATGCGGTATTCGGCAACGTGGGAACTTTGATTTCGTTCCGGGTGGGGGTGGGAGACGCCAATTACCTGCAGCATGAATACAGCCCGACGTTTAACGAGGCGGATCTGTTAAATATCGAGAGATACAATGTATTTATTAAAACGGTGGTGCATAACGAACCGGTACCGCCGTTTACTATGGATGTGACCAAGGATATTGATAAGGAAAGGAAGATGCGCAATTCTCAACTGGCGGAGGCGATTAAAGAGTTGTCCCGGCTGAAATACGGGCGGGATGTGAGAATTGTAGAGGCGGAGATAGGAACCAGGTCGAAATTGTAATGTAGCTGGAGAGGGGGTAAGGATAAGTAGTAAAATGCGGGGAACGGATCCGTAGCTCAACGGTAGAGCGGCTGTCTTATACACAGTATGTTGGAGGTTCGAATCCTCCCGGATCCACAGATGCCGGGAGGCAACATTTGTTGTGCCCGGACCGCTTCAGGATGTTGTAGGTCAATCTTGGCCACAGAAGTTTACATCGGTTGTAAAATGGGCGGATGGCAGGCGGCAAGTTAGAACGATTAATAATGAATTTGGGGGAAGAGTGTGTGAAGAGAAGTTTAAAATCCAGAGGGCTGGCCGTAGTAAAAGATGGAAAATGGACGCTGACCGACGACGGCAAATTGACTTTTTATCGGGAGCTGATAGAAGAAGAGGCGTCAAGAAGGAAAGTAGAAGTGACCGAAATTCCGGACTGGATAGCAGATATATTGGCCAGAAAAGCCGGATTTCAAAATGAACAAGAGGTGGCGAATCTGGTTGCAAGAAAATTGAGAGGGGAGAAGTGACAGATGCACCGGCTTACAGTTCTAGGAGGCGGGTGGTGGATTCGGTGACGTCGACGGTAATGTGGTCCAGATATTTCTGAGTGGAAGAGAGGCGGCGATGGCCGACGTGTTTGTGGACTATTTCCGGCTCCACGCCGTGCTTCAACTGGTGGGCGATAAAAGTGTGACGCAGATCATTGATTTTGGCATCTTTGACACCGGCTTTGTGGAAATAGCGGCCAATGGCGGTGCGGATGTTTCTGACTAACAGCGGGCGTCCGGTTTTGGTAACAAACAGGTGGGGGTCGACGACTTTGGGGCGGATGGCCAGGTAATTGGTAACGGCTGAAATAGCCGGGCGGTTGAGAAAAATGTCCCGGGCGGGATTGTTTTCCAGAGACTGGATGTGGACTTCGGCCTTTTTGAGATCATCCACCCGGAGACTGGCCAGCTCCGATATGCGCATACCCGTTTGGAGGAGCAGCTCAATAATGGTGGAGATACGGATATCCAGACGGGCGGCGTCGCGGAGGTTTCTGACTTCGGCGGGGGAAAGGAAGCGCGGAGGTTTGGTGTCGTACTTGGGGTGGATCAGGGGATGGGCGGGATTTTCGGTGACAATATCCTGATTCTGGAGGAATTTAAAAAAGGTTTTCAGAGAATTGATCTTGCGGCTGACGCTCTTTGGAGTGTAGTTTTTTGAGGCCAGATCCTGAATGTAGCCTTCCAGATGTTCGGTACGCACGGTCGTAGCCTGGGTAATGCGATGGCTGTCCAGGTGTTTTCGGAGCTGCTGCAGGTCGCTGCCGTAAGCGGTGGTGGTAGCCGAGGATCGTTTTTGAGTTCGGAGGTGGGCCAGGAACTTCTCCAGGGCAGTCGTAAAACTTACCGGCTGGGGTAAATCTGTCATATCTTAAGTCCCATAGTATGAGACTACAGGTCTATTTTACGCTAAATTAAGCTATTGTAAAGAGGGCTGTGGTAAATTAAGACTATGCGTAAATCCGGGTGGAAAGGATGGATCCTGATAATTCTGGGTTCGGTGACAGCCGTGAGAACGGGGATGAATGTTTACAGACTGTGGCAGAGAGGGGGGAGAGTGGGTGAAACCAGGCAACAGCTGGAGGCGGCGAAGGCGGAGAACCGGAGATTGCAGACGAAGCTGGAGGAGGTGCAGACTGATGAATTCGTCGAAAAGGAAGCCCGTGAGAAACTGGGGTACGGGAGGGAAGGTGAGACGGTTCTTATTTTGCCAAAACAGGATAATGCTCAGGGGCCAGTCATGCCTGCCGGCAGGCAGGTGCTCAGTACTCAGGAACCGGAAATTCCCAATTGGAGGAAGTGGTGGAAGCTGTATGTGAGGTTATAGGGACTAGGTTCTAGGTATTAGGCATGGGACGCTGAGCGTGGTGGCTACGGCTGGATTCGGACCAGCGATCCCTTGTTTATGATACAAGTGCTTTAACCACTAAGCTACGTAGCCAAGGTTTTTGCGAGACCATGTATCTCGCCGAGGATTTTATAATAGATTCTGGCTGGCCGTTTAACTCTAATTGATAATGTGCCGTAGTGATCGTTAAAATTTTCAAAATCTTTTTTAAGTGGGTATTTTTTGAAGCTGGTTTTGGTAAAACTTTCGAGAGGAATTCCTGTTTGACTTGACCAATATTTTTTTACTATACCCTCTCGAATTTTATGAGTTTCGTTGATACCCACATAGCAAGATAATTCTTGCTTAGGTATTCGATAGCTCGATTTGAGCCAATTTATGTATGATTTTATCATTAGGGGATCAGAGTTGCATAGTTCTATTCTTCTTGCCTTTTTCGTTCCCTCGGACCAGTAGAGGCAAATCCCTGCGATTTTCCTTTCTTTGATTGACAGCCGACGAAACTCTTTTTCTCCATCATGGTTATGTTTATTAATGAGTTCCAGCCTTCTCCTTTTCAAGATGAGGGAGTTCTTAAGACGGGCTTTATTTGATGCGGATATTTGGTCTGATTTGAGTTTATCTACTTGCTCGGGTGAAAGAATAATATGTCTTGTCCATAGACTGGCAGTGCTTTTGGCCACATTAAGTGCTTTAGCAATATTTCTCACACTTGTTCCAGAAGTTCTTAATTTAATAGCCTCTATTCGTAAGGAACTCTTTGACATCTATAGATATCATATTATTCGGTTTTTGTTTGGTTTGTCAAGAGTACTTTATTATTTATTATTGAGCTACGCAGCCTCGAGAGCATTTTACCAAAAATCCGCTTTTGACTGGATGAGATCAGGACGGTTCTTCTAATAACTAGTTATATTTTACTGCCATAATTAGTCCTTTTATTTTCCTTAAAAGATCAGTACTTTTGAGAATCCTAATTCTCAATGTCCCAAAATAATTTTCCGGATGGTCATATGTTTTTTTCCAGGAGGTCTTTTGAAAAAAAGGTTTATAAAATTGGGTATTGGGGATACTAGTAATTTCCGACCAATACTTTTCGATTTCTTCAACCCGATGACTATGAGATTCATTTATTCCGACCCTTAATCTGATTAAGTCTTTGGAAACAGATAGGGAATTGATTAACCATTCAATAATAAAGTTGATCATTTCCGGATCAGAATTGGCAAATCCGGCCATTTTGTCCTTCTTGAATCCCTCCGCCCAATATAAAGCAGTCCCTGCCAGAAGTTTTTCTCTGGCGCTCAGGTTAATTAGCATGTTTTTCGCTTCTGATCTGATTAGTTTTTCTTTGGTAAGTCTATACGCTTGTTGTTTTAGAGCATAAGAGAGTCTTCTTCCATAGTACGGATCCCTAGAGTTTTTCTCTAACTGAGATATTTGTTCAGGAGTGAGCTTAATATCTCTGCACCATAAACTGGCTGTACTGGTAGAGACAGCAAGATCCCGTGCAATTTCTTTGATACTTTTCCCTTCGGATCTGAGATGCCTGGCTTCAGTCTTTTGTCTGGTTTTTGCCATGGTAGAACTAACATACCTATTATCAGATATCGTTTTATTATTGTCAAACCAGCTTCTGGATGATATGATTTGTGAGTTCTTTTATAAGGCGCGTGCGGGGTAGTGTAGAGCTGCACGGAAGGCTAGTAGTATGGGCCCCGCCGGTAGTAATACCGGTGCGCAAACTTGGCTATATCGGTGGACATCCTGAGCTTGTCGAAGGACAATACCGAGGCAACCTCGAAAGAGAGAGTCCGTAGAGACTACACGCCAAGCACCCCGACGTTATGTCGGGGTGATGATATAGTCCGACTCCCCGAGTAATCGGGGTCAGAATGCATAATCTTCCAGACCGGGCGCGACTCCCGGCCCCGCAACACATTTTTTGATCTTCTTGTATTTCGTGGTATAGTCAATTTCCGCTTTCCGGCTGCGATATAATTCCGGTAATGACCACTGAAATCAGGTTAAGAAAACTGACAGACGGGCTTCCACAGGGAACCCCGATAAATATCAGCCCCGATTTGCATCGGTTGCATAGGGAGTTACATCAGGCTGCAATCTCAGAGGAGAAAACGCCATACTCTCAGGAGGCTTTGGTTATTTACTTTGGTTTGCTTACCCAGGCTGAGAAGCATTTTTTTGCGGAGTGGAGCGGACAGGTGTTAAGTATAGTGCTGGATATATATTGTGAACACAATCCGCCGGGGGCGATAAAGCATCCGATGAAAGATCTCAGGTTGGGGTAGAATCGAAGACTAAACCTATAGTATAATGTAAGGATGAATCATCATGAGGGGAGGAGGGCTTTCTTGGCATTAGTAGTAACTTCACCTTTCTGGTGTACCATGTTTTACCTGGGTATTCGTGGTGTGTTGACTATGGAACCGAAGGAGGACGTGCCGGGAAGTGAGCGATCAGGGATGCAAGAGCCGCCAAATGTGGGCGAAGAGGCCATACCTGTACCTGATTTGAAGATGAATATTCCCGACGGGTATAGGGGTGAGAGTATCGGGCCCGGAGTTGAGATGTATAAAAACGGACAGGAGTGGGTGCAAGTCGTGGATTTGGAGAAGGCTAAGTTGGTGGTGGTTGATTCTGAAAAAGGATGGAAAAAGCCTGATTGGTTTTGGAGTAAATTTAAGAAAAAGTATAAAGGCAGAGCGACCAGTTTGTTCGGAGCTGTCCATTATGCCGAAGGCAGGTTACAATTCGGGCTTCGGGACGGAGAAGAGATTTGGAATAGAGAAATTGACAGTGGGCTAGCCGGACAGAGAATGCTGTCTATTGAAGGAAACTATGCGAAAGTGGGGGGATATGACAAGGATAAACTGGACGGGGATGAAGGTGTGGTTATCGGAGGTGAAGGGATAGAGAAATCGAACAGGGAATGGAATAAGCGGCGGGCCAGGACGATTTTGACTGCGGATGAGACGGGACGGAAGTTATTGGTGATGGTTTTTGCCGGTGCGACCAGAGAAGACGTAATCAAGGTACTGAAAAAATGGGGAATTGCCGAGGCGAACGCCATAAATATCCAGGGAGGAACATTTACGGAATTGAGAGTAAGGGGGAACGAGCTGCTAGGGTATGGTGAGGACGTGACTTTAATGCTGGGTATAGTAGAAAGATAGATTATGATAGAAGATTTATTGAGAACAGAATCACGACTGGTAGGGGCTAAATATCTGAAGAGTTTGGAAAAAAGGAGAGTCGATAGGACTATGGCGGGATTATTTACCATACCGGCAATTGCGGCTTTGGGTCTTGCTATTCCGGTATGGTTGGAAGATGGACAAAATCCAATGGTGGATGCAGGGGGAATGCGTGAGGGGCGATGGGCGCCTTTGTGGAAAGTGAGGACAATGATACCCGGAGCGCAAGAATTGGAGTCTAAAATTACAGGAGGCCGGCCGTTACTTGAAGTAAAGAGTGACTGTGACCCAAGGGTAACCAAGACAGGAAGAGTAATAAGGAAAACTACCCTGGATGAATTACCCCAAGTATTTGCAGTGTGGGCAGGGAAATGTCATTTTGTAGGGCCACGAGTTCCGGCGATTACCGAATGGGAATGGATAATAAAGCATGGCAATACCGGAGTTTATCGGGAATATTTAGAGAAGGTCAGAGACGGATTGGGATTCGGGGCGGTCGGTATGTACATGGCAATAAACCGGGGGATGCAGGATTTTGAACAGAGGCTGGAATTGGATGTTCTCTATTGGGAAAAGGCCAGTGCAGCTGCAGATTGGAGAATACTGGGGGCAGCAATGTTGGGAATAATTAAGTCCAGAGGAAAGTAGAGATGTTTGGTTTTAAAGTGAGTCTAAGAAAGATAAAGGAATAGAGATATAATCGGGGTATGAAGAAAAGGATATTGGCGGGGATGAGGGCGGTGGCGCGACCGCACCTAGGGAATTACCTAGGAGCGGGGAAGGGTATGGTGCAGCTACAAGAGCGGGCAGAATATGAAACTTTTTATATGGTGGCAGACCTGCATACTCTGACAACACCCTATGACAAAGACTATTTGGCCGGATTGACCAAAGATGTAGTGATGGATTATCTGGCGATGGGGCTGGATCCGGAGAAATCGGTATTGTTTGTACAATCACATGTTCCGCAGCACACGGAACTGGCTTATTTGTTGTCCACAGTGACTACGGTAGCCAAGATGTCGCACCTGCCGACTTATAAGGAAAAAATCAAAGAATATCCGCAGCATTCCACTATGGCTTTATTGAATTATCCGGTACTGATGGCGGCGGATATTTTGATTTATAAAGCCGAGAAGGTACCGGTGGGAGTAGACCAGGAACCGCATCTGGAAATAGCCCGGGAAATTGCCCGGAGAATGAACGCCGATTACGGGACGGATTTTCCGGAACCAAAAATGTTCGGAACCAAAGGGGCTTACGTACCATCTCTTTTAGGTGAGGGGAAAATGAGCAAATCGGTGGGAGGAAGTTATATTGCTCTGACGGATGATTTGCAGATGATAAGCGCAAAACTGGCAAAAGCACCTACTGATGCAGGAGGCCCGGGGGAGGTACCAATAACCGGACCAGTAGCAAATCTGTTTAAATTCTTGGAGTTGTTTTTGCCCAATAGACTGGAGTATTACGGTGAAGCCTACCGGCAGGGGAAATTGAGATATGCGGAATTAAAGGAGGAATTGGCGCGGGCGATTTATGGGGAAATCAGGCCGATACAGGAGCGCAGAGAACAGTTCAAGTCCAAGTCTGAGATGGTCGATGAAATAATCCATGAAGGGGCGAGAAAGGCCAAAGAGGCGGCTGGGAAGACATTGCAGGAAGTGAAGGAGAAAATGGGATTATTGGTGTAAGGAAAATTGTTATAATTTCCAAATGATTACGATTGATGATTTTGCAAAAATTGAAATCAGTGTGGGGTTGGTGGTGGAGGCGATGAATCAGGAAGGCAGTGAGAAATTAATTAAGTTAACAGTGGATGTAGGTGAGGAAGTACCGCGAATTATCTTTACTGCGGTGAGGGGGTATGGGTATACGCCGGAAGATTTTGCCGGGAAAAAATTTCTGTTTGTAACAAACCTGGAACCGAAAAAAATTATGGATAAGGAGAGCCAGGGGATGATATTGGCGGTAGATTCCGAGGGGAAACCATTGTTTGTCAGCGCAGACAGACTGCCGGTTGGAAGTAAAGTAAGGTAGTTAGGGATTAGGTTTTAGGTTCTAGTGATTAGAAATTGGGAGACTTAGCGATTTGCCAGCTCGGCTTTCATATGATTTGGTGCTTAAGGTTTTTATAAATCATGAGAAATCCGGAAAGTGGCGGGGAGGGTTAATTTAGAGTAAAATCTGGCGGTTATGGCTACACTTCGCCAAGGTCCTACGGGTGGTACTAAGAAAAAGCTACCAGTGAGAGGTTTTATGCTGCAGCTGAACCTGGATTTCCAGAAACTGTTGTGGTTGCTGGTGGTGATATTGATGGGATTGTCACTTTTGGAGCTGTGGAATAGCGGTAAGCAGACCAGCCAGGAAGTTCAACTGTCGCAAGCGCTGTCTGATATCAAAGACGGCAAGGTGGAGAAAGTGGAGATTTTCTCGGAACGGCTGTCGCTGAAATATAAAGACAGCAAAGACCAGTTTTTTTCCCGTAAGGAACCGGGGGAAAGTTTTACTGAGATTCTGGAGAGGGCAAAGATCCCCGCAGAAGCTGTGCAGTATGAGATAAAAGATGAAACTTTCGGCCAGTTGATAGCGGCGGTATTGCCCAGCGTAATCGGGACGGGGGTGGTGCTGTTGGTTCTGTTGTATATGTTCCGGCAAGCCAGGGGTGCCCAGGATTCGGTATTTTCTTTCGGCCAGAGCCGGGCAAAATTGTTTGACAAGGGCAAACAAAGCGTGAAATTTTCGGACGTAGCCGGGGTGGACGAAGCCAAGAAAGAACTGGAAGAAGTGGTGGACTTTTTGAAAAGTCCGGGTAAATACCGGGCAGTAGGGGCCAGGACTCCCAAAGGGGCGCTTTTGGTGGGACCGTCGGGGGTGGGAAAGTGCGTGACCGGTGATACCATAATATGGACCAATAAGGGATTGATGGAGATAAAAGAGGTCCCGCGTTACTATTATGTTGATACAAAATCGCATCGGGTTTACGGGGCAGGACTGGCTGGTTTTGATACGGACAAGGTGATATCAAAGGATGAATTCGCTTCCCATTGGTACAATTTGGGTGAACAAGCAACCGTTAAAGTACAGTTGGCGCAGGGGTTTGATATAGAAGGGACTCCCGAGCATCCGGTAGTAGTAATGGCCGGAGATGGCAAGTTACGATTTAGAAAATTACAGGATGTGAAACTGGGGGATTATGCTGCCCTGCAGTTTGGCAGAGGTATGTTTGGGAACTTACAAATGGTGGATGCAGACACGGCTTATCTGATGGGACTATTAACGGGAGATGGAAATATGAGTCATGCTAGTAGGGTGGGGTTGACTAATATTGATCCGGAAATAATCTCGTTTTTTGAAAATTATATAAAGAAGAGATATCCGGAGAATGCGATTACAGTGAGACAGCAGTCCTATCTGGTGTCCAGTTGGCAATTTAAACGATCTCTTTATGAGATGGGGATGTCTTATCTGTTATCTTTTGATAAGAGTGTGCCGGTGACGATATTACAGGCATCGAGAGGAATTCAGATAATGTTTTTGAGGGGTCTGTTTGATACTGACGCCAGTGTGGAGAAGAGCAGGGCGACGATAGAGTATACAACCGTTAGCGAAAAAATGGCTAAACAGATACAAATGATGCTATTGAATATGGGGGTGGTAGCCTATTTGAATGTCAAAGGAAAAACTGAAAATGGTTATTATCGGCCTGTTTATCGTTTGAACATAACCGGGTCCCCGTTCGTGGAATTCAGCAGGCAAATTGGGTTCGGTTTGGTTAGAAAACAACGACTTTTGGAAAGGCATGTGGAGAAAATGGGACGAGTGAATACTAATATTGATGTAATTCCCGGAGTCGGAGGGATGATAGAAGAAGCGTGGAGGTTGATTTCCGCTCGTAAGATGAGCAATGAAAAACTATCAAAGACGGTTGATAAAGTGAGGAATAGGAATAGGGTTTCCAGACAAACACTAGAGGATTTTGTGGAGTATTCCAGCCAGACGGGAATGGAGATGCCTGACCTGGAGTATTTGGGAAATTTGTTGGAAGCTAAGCTGTTTTTTTCAAAAGTAGTAGAAAAAACGGAAAATAAGGGTGTGGTTTATGATTTTACCGTGCCTCAAACACATAGTTTTTTGGGAAACGGATTTGTAAATCATAATACACTGTTGGCCAGGGCGGTGGCGGGAGAAGCGGGAGTACCGTTTTTTTCAATGGCAGGATCGGAGTTTATGGAAATGCTGGTGGGGGTGGGAAGTGCCCGGGTGAGGGATTTGTTTAACACAGCTAAAAAAGCAGCCCCGTCAATTATTTTTATTGATGAAATTGACGCTATCGGAAGGCAGCGGGGACACGGGTTGATGGGTGGGCACGATGAAAGGGAACAAACATTGAATCAGATACTGGTGGAGATGGACGGATTTACGCCTAATGATAATGTGGTGGTGCTGGCGGCAACAAACAGAGGGGATCTGCTGGATCCTGCACTTTTACGGCCCGGCAGGTTTGACCGGCGGGTGGTGGTGGATATGCCTGACATTGAAGGACGGAAAGCAATTCTGGCAATTTATGCCCGAAATAAACCAATAGCCGAAGGAGTGGATTGGAGTGCGGTGGCGAGAAGGACAGTCGGGTTTTCCGGAGCGGATCTGGAAAATATGCTGAATGAAGCGGCGATTGGTGTAGCCCGGGAAAACCACAAGACCATGACGATGCAGGATATCGAGGAAGCAGCTACGAAAGTAAAGCTGGGTCCGCAAAAGAAGCGGATGCAATCCGAGGAGGACCGGAAAATGACGGCTTACCATGAGGTGGGACATGCGATTGTGACGTGGGCCCAACCGGGGATGGATCCGGTGCACAGGATATCGATTGTGTCGCGGGGAATGACATTGGGACATACGCTGGTGCCACCGTCGACGGACAGGGTACATGAGACTAAAAACCGGCTGTTGTCACAGGTGGCCATGATGCTGGGGGGAAGAGCTGCGGAAGAGATGGTTTTTTCCGAGGTCACTACCGGTGCGGCTAATGATATTGATAAAGCCACCAGAGTAGCCCGGGATATGGTGATGGAGTACGGCATGAGCAGTCTGGGACCCGTCAATTACGGACCGCAGCAGGATATGGTGGAATGGGGACGGACTTATATTGAGCAGCCGCCTATTTCGCAGGAAATGCAGGCAAAGATTGATACGGAAGTAAAAAGAATCATGGACGAAGGATATCTGAAGGCGGTTGCCATATTAAAAAAATACCGGAAAAGGCTGGATGCCGTATCGCTGAGACTTCTGGAAATTGAAACTATGGACGGGGATGAGTTTGAGAAGATCATGAAGGCGTAAAATAAGAGGATGAACAAATTGTTACTGGTTGACGGGAATGCGGTGCTGCACCGGGCATATTATGCCCTGCCGGATTGGAGAAACAGATCCGGGGAGGCGACGGCGGGAGTATACGGATTTTTGTCCATGATTTTGAAAGCGATTGAGGAGCTGAAGCCGACGCATCTGGCAGTAGTGTTTGACTGCCCGGAACCAACCTTCAGACACACCATGTACGTGGGGTATCAGGTGACGCGGGAGAAGGACAGGCAGGTATCGGAAGATATCTGGGGACAAGTGGAGAAATTGAAGATCGTATTTGAAAAAATGGGGGTTCCGGTATTTGCCGTACCCAGTTTCGAGGCGGATGACGTGATAGGTACTCTGGCGAAGCAGTCGACGGACGGAGAAGTAATTATTATTACAGGGGACAGGGATCTGATGCAGTTGGTAAATGAAAAAGTGAAACTATTTATGCCGCAAAAAGGTCTTTCTGATGCGGTGCTGGTCGACGGCGAAAAAGTCATACAAAGACTGGGAGTGCATCCGAAGCAAGTTGTGGACTACAAGGGGCTGATGGGAGACAGCAGTGATAATTATCCGGGAGTGGCGGGTATCGGGCCGAAAACCGCGGCGCACCTGCTGGCGGAGCACGGTTCGCTTAAAGATATTTATAAACAAATCACAAATACAAAACCGAATGATACGAAGAAACCGAAGATAGTACCCGCTATCACCGACAAATTGATAAAGGGCTATGATGCGGCGATGCTGTCGAAACAATTGGCGACGATCAGAACTGACGTGCCGGTGAGTTGGGAGCCGGAAAAGGCTTCGGTTCCGAGTGAAGAAAAAATACTGGCAGTACTGAAGGAATTGGGGTATAAGAGCTTAGTAAAACGAATCAACCAGAATGAAGAGATTGATGAAAACCAACAAAAATTGTTTGAGTAGGAAAATATGAATGTTGCTTTGGTACATGATTACCTGAAGGAACCCGGGGGGGCGGAAGCGGTACTGATAGCTTTGAAAGAAATCTGGCCGGAAGCACCGGTCTATACGGCGTATAAGTTTCCCCGTTTTTGGGGAAGATATAAAACGATGTTGGACAAATGGGTGATACATGAAAGCTGGGGAAAATATTTACCATTCCTGCCGAAGTTACTGAGCCACTACACCATCCTGTCTCCGCTGTTTTTTGAGAGTTTTGATTTGACGAAATATGACCTGGTAGTGGTTTCGGCTGCCGGCGGATATTTTCCAAACGCTGTGAAAATCGGGCCGAAGACAAAGCTGGTGACTTATTGCCATACCCCCCCCCGGTTTCTGTACGGATATGATACGGCGACAAAAGAGCGATTTAAGTGGTATTGGAGACCGGTTTCAGAAATTGCCAACCATATTTTACGGATGGTGGATTTTAAGCTGGCCCAAAGACCGCATTTGTTTATTGCCAATTCGAAAAATGTCAGAAACAGGATAAGGAAGTTTTACAGAAGAGAGGCGGAGGTGGTGTATCCCCCGATTGAAATTCAAAATTCAAAAAATAAAAATCAAATCAAAAACAAGCAAAGCTTGCGCTACGCGAATAAAAATCAAATATTCAAAAGGGATTATTTTGTGATTGTGTCGAGAATTATCGGATCAAAAAATATCGAACTGGCGGTGGAGGCGGCGAACCAGTTTAAGTTTAAGTTGAAGATAGCAGGGAGACCAATTGGTAAAGGCGGAGATGAGATTGCTGCTAAAATCCGGGGGAAATATACAGAATACCTGGGGGAGGTAAGCGAGGACGGAAAGGCAAATTTATTGGCAGGAGCGAAGGCTTTTCTGGCACTGGAAAAAGATGCAGATTTCGGGATGACAGCAGTGGAGCCTCAGGTTTACGGAACACCGGTGATTGCTTTTCGAAACGGGGGATATCTGGAGGCGGTGGAGAAAAATAAAACGGGAATATTTTTTGATGAACTGACCCCGAAAGGACTGTGGAGTGCTATCGGCCAGTTTAATAAAATGAAGTGGAATAGAAAGTTAATCCAAAATAATGCAGCCAAATTTTCCAAAGAGAGATTTATCCGGGAAATATTAATCCAAATTAATAATATAAATAAACATGCCGGAATTGCCTGAGATCGAGACGATCAGGATGCAGCTGAGAAAAGTTCTGCCGGGAAAAATAATTAATAAAATAGAGGTGTTGAAGCCGAAATCGTTTCAGGGAAAGAAGGAGCTGGTAGAGGGGAAGAGAGTGGTGGGGGTGAAGAGATTGGCGAAAGTACTGTTGATAGACCTCGAAGGTGATATAGATATCGCGATACATTTTAAGATGACGGGACAACTCGTCTGGGTACCGGACGATAATTTTCAACATTTAAAAAAAAGGGTGGTGGGGGGGCATCCCACAGCCGATTTTGTAGGGACATTGCCGAGTAAGCATACGAGGGTGGTATTGCATATGGATTCCGGGACTTTGTATTTTAACGACCAGAGGATTTTCGGGTGGGTGAAGGCGGGGACGAAAGAGGAGATTGCTAATATGAAGTTTTTGAAAGAATTGGGGCCGGAGCCCATGAATATTTCTGAGGAAGAATTCATTAAACTGATAAGTAAACGGAAAAAGCCGGTAAAGCTGGTGTTGATGGATCAGACAGAGATTTCTGGTGTGGGAAATATTTATGCAAACGATGCCTGCTGGGAAGCAAAAGTTAACCCCCGGCGGCTGGCAAATTCTTTGACCAGGAGGCAATATCAGGATTTATATCGGGGGGTGATTAAGGTCCTGGAAGAGGGGATAAAGTACGGGGGAGCGACAGCGGCGGATGCGAAATATATTGATTTGCACGGCTTGGGCGGTCATTATCAGGAGCATTTCCGGGTGTATGACCGGGAAGGGGAAGAGTGCAGAAGACCTGCCTGCCGGCAGGCAGGTGGAGGAATAATTCACCGGCTGGCTTTGGGGGGAAGAGGGACCTACTTTTGCCCCAAGTGTCAAATATAAATACGCTGTATGGGCATAAGTTGAGTAAAATGTGATATGATGTGTTCATGGTAGGGGAAGCAGACCGGGAAACCCAGGGGGGTGCGAGGTTAAAAACAAGAAGGGATATTGCCATGAAGAGGGGGGGTTTGAGTGTTCTTTGGGGAGATTTGGAAGCTGCACAGACGGGACCGTTCGGGATGGAGAATTAGATGGTAGAAGTCTTACAAGACTTAAGTCGGTTAGAGATGAAGAAACGGCCGGATATGCGTTTCGTCAAATTGAGAGACTTGTTGATAGGGGAATGGGATGGAGAAGGGCTGTCCAGGTAGCGGATAGATTGACCGAAAAGCAGTTTCAGGCAAAGCGTGAGTAACGGTTATAATTAGCGGGTGATAATTACCCAGACTCCACTGAGAATCAGTTTTGCCGGAGGGGGGACTGATTTTCCGGATTTTTTCAATAAGCATCGGGGCAGAGTGGTGTCCATGGCGGTAGATAAATATATTTATTGCGTGGTCAAGGAAAGGTTTGATGATTTGATAGTAGTGGGGTATACCAAACGGGAAGTAGTGGAAAAAGTGGCGGAGATTGGGCATGAACTGGTGCGGGAAGCAATGCGTAAAACCGGGGTGAAGAAGGGAGTGGAAATCACTTTTTTGTCGGATATTCCTTCGGCCGGATCCGGATTGGGGTCATCGTCGGCAGTGACGGTGGGAGTGTTGAACGCTTTGTATCAATACCGGGGCAAGGCTGTGGAAGCGGTGAAGTTAGCCGAGGAAGCATGCGAAATAGAAATTGAAATTCTGGGGAAACCGGTCGGAGTACAGGACCAGTATATTGCGGCCTTCGGGGGGATAAGATACATGGAGTTTTCCGGGCGGGGAGTGAAAGTGTCGGAAGTGGCCGTAAACGGAGAAACGAAAGACGATTTGGAAAAACAACTGATGGTATTTTATACGGGCCGAACCAGGCAGGCGGAAGAGGTGCTGGCAGAGCAGAAGGAAAATATTTCCAAAAAGACCAAGCTGCTAAATCAAATGGTCGATCAGGCAGTGAAAGCTAAAGAGTTTTTGGAGCGGGGGAGGATAGAGGATTTGGGGAAACTGTTGAATAAGGGGTGGCAGCTAAAAAAACAGATGGCGAGCAGGATCAGTGACCGGGAGATTGACGACAAGTACCGGGCGGCTGTCAAGGCCGGAGCATGGGGCGGGAAAATATGCGGTGCCGGCGGGGGAGGATTTTTGATGCTTCTGGTACCCGGTAATCGGCGGGATGCCGTCCGGCGGGCGGTGAACGGATGGCGGGAAGTACCATTCGGCCCGGCGATGGACGGAAGCAAAGTGATTTTTAACGTGAGAAGATAGGACAGGATCATGCGGATACTGCAGGTGATATTGAAGAATTTCAGGAATTATAAGGAGGCTGAGTTTGAACCGGAAGTAAAGACGGTGGTATACGGATCAAACGGGAGTGGGAAAAGTAACCTGTTGGAGGCCATCTATCTGGCTGCCACAGGGAAAAGCTTCAGAGCGGAGAGAGATGACGAGATGATCAGATACGGGGAGAAATTTTCAATTTTAAATTTTCAATTTTTAAATAATTCTCAAATTTTCAATTTCCAAATCACCTTAACTGACGGGAGTATAGGGGTGACCAGGAAGAAATTTGAAGTGAACGGGATACCCAAGAGGATGGTGGATTTTGCGGGCAGACTGAGGGCGGTGCTTTTCGGACCACAGGATATTGAGCTGGTGACGGGAAACCCAAGCGGGAGGAGACGATATCTGGATTTTGTAATTTTTCAGACAGACAGGGAATACAGAAGATGCCATTTGTCATATGAAAAGGGCTTACGACAAAGGAATAAACTGCTGGATTTTATCAGGGACGGAGCAGCAGGCAGGAACCAGCTGTTTTTTTGGGACAAATTGCTGATAAAGAACGGGGAGTACATTACTCAAAAAAGAACCGAATATATTGAATTTTTAAATGGTTTCAAAGAGGCAGGGGGGCAGAGATACAAAGTGGAATATGACAAAAGCCTGATTTCCCAGGTGAGACTGGAGCAGTATGCCCAAGAGGAGATCGCTGCAGGTAATACACTGGTGGGACCACATAGGGATGACTTCGTCATTAAAATTCAAAATGATTGGAAGGATGTGAGTAAATATGGATCCCGGGGGGAGCAGAGGATGGCGGTATTGTGGCTGAAACTGGGGGAGTTAAAGTTTTTGTCGGAGGATGTACAGCAACCGGTATTGCTGCTTGATGATATTTTTTCGGAATTGGACCACAAACACAGACGTGAGATAGAGATAGAGATAGAGAGCCTGGTGGAGAAAGGGGGACAGGTGATCATGACTACTGCCGATGAGCATCTGGTGCCGACCGACGGATGGAATATAATTAAATTACCAATTTGAAATATTAAATTTGAAATCAATTTGCAATGATTCAATTTTCAACAGATCAATTAAAAGAGTTGTGGCAACCAAAAGTTGATTCATATGGGGAGGATAACGGACAAGTGACAATTATCGGGGGATCAAGACTGTTTCACGGGGCACCGATTCTGGCCCTGAGAGCGGCATCACGGTTGGCGGACATGGTATTTTTTGCCTCACCGGAGCCAACATCGGGGGAAGTGGCGGCGAAGATTAAATCCAAACTCTCAAGTTTTATCTGGGTACCATGGGGGGAAGTTGAAGAGTATATCAAGAAATCCGACGCAGTACTTATAGGGCCAGGATTGATGCGCTTTAAGCGGGAAGATTCAAGATTTAAGATTCAGGATTTAAGAAAAAGTTTAGATGAAGCAGGAACTTTGACCAGGTCTATAACAAAATATTTGTTACAAAAATTTCCTGAAAAACAGTGGGTGATTGACGGGGGGAGTCTGCAAGTGATGGAGGCGGAGTGGATACCTAAAAATGCCATTTTGACGCCGAACCGGAAGGAGTATGAATCGCTGTTTAAATTTCAATTTTCAATTTCCAATTTTCAAACATTTGCCCAAAAATATAAATGCGTTATTGTGTATAAAAACCCTGTGAGTTACGTAACTGATGGGGAGATGACTTATGAAATAACCGGAGGTAATGCTGGTTTGACCAAAGGGGGGACCGGGGATGTACTTGCGGGAGTGACGGCCGGTTTGGCGGCTAAAAACGTACGGATGTTGGCAGCAGGTGCGGCTATCTGGTTGGTGAAAAAGACAGCCGATATGTTATTTGAGAAGGTGGGATATGCTTATAACGCGGACATGCTGGCGGAGGAAATTTTTGAGACATACCGGCAGTTTGTGGTAGATTGATGAAGCTATGGAAAATAAGTATGACGTGGTGATTGTGGGGGCCGGCCCGGCAGGAATGTTTTGCGCTTTTGAATTGGTGAAACTCAATAAAAAGCTGAAGATCGGCCTTTTAGAAGATGGTCCCAGGCTGGAGGGTAGGAATGGGGGGGATGTAATGTCCGGTTTTGGAGGAGCAGGGACATATTCGGACGGGAAGCTCCAGTTTACTCCGAAACTATCGCATGAGAGAGTGTTTCACCTGATTGAACCGGAGAAATATCAGGATATCCTGGATTATATTGACGGAATATTTATGAACTTCGGGGTGGAGGCAGTGTCGTATCCGAGAAATCCTGACGAGGTGAAAATGCTGGTCGAAGAAGCGCAGAAAAGGAATATTGAACTGATTGTACGCCGGGCAAAACATGTGGGAACCGATAACCTGAGAAAGGTAATCGGGAAGTTTGAGAATCATTTGGAACAGTCAGGGGTGGAGTTGGTGACAGATTGCCGGGTGGAGGATTTGTGGATTGAGGATGGAAAGCTGATGGGAGTGGAGACTAAAAAAAACGGAAAGATCGGAGCCGGTAAGGTGGTATTGGCACCCGGGAGAATAGGCGCCAGGTGGCTACAGGAACTGGGGGATAAAAGGGGAATCAAATACCAATACGATATGGTGGAAGTGGGAGTGAGGGTAGAATTTCCGGCGGCGGTGATGCAGAGGTACGCGGAGGCGTTATATGAGATAGTGCTGAAAATTAGGACAAAAACCTATGACGATGTAATGAGAACTTTTTGTACGTGTCCCAAGGGTTTTGTGGCGGTTGAGGAATACCAGGGTTACGTATGCGTGAACGGTCATTCATATTCCAGCCATGACTCCGAAAATTCCAACTTTGCATTCGTATGTGAAGTTCACTTGACTGAACCGGTGGAGAACTCGATTGCTTACGCAGAATCTATAGCCAGACTGGCGTCAACAATCGGAGGAGGGAAACCGTTACTGCAGAGACTGGAAGATCTGCGCCGGGGAAGAAGAAGTACCTGGTCGAGGCTGAAGAAATCCATTGTAAGACCTTCCCTGACTGATGTGACACCAGGAGATATTTCCATGGCCTTGCCTCACCGAATAGTGACCAATATCATTGAGGGGTTGGAGAAGCTGGATGAGGTGATGCCCGGGATAAACTCCGGGTCGACGCTTTTATATGCACCGGAAGTAAAATTCAGGTCTTCCAAGGTTACAACGAAACCGGATATGCAGACCAGTGTTCCGAATGTGTATGTAGCGGGAGATGCTTCGGGACTATCCGGGACAATTACGGGAGCAGCTGCGACAGGGATAATGGCGGCGAGGGGGATTGCTGCAAACATGAAGACTTGACTTTAACAGAATGTATCCTATAATGTGTGTAAATGGTGGAGGTTGGTGTAGGAGATAAAGTTAGACAGATTCGTGAAGGAGTTAATCCTGACGAAGTTATTTTTAGAGTTGTACGAATTGGTAGAGAAAATATTGGTGGCCGAAATATGACCGGGGCGGAATTATTATGTAAAAACAAAAGACCAGGAAATCGTATGCTAATTTTTTGTGAGGGTAAATTAAGTCCGAACGGTGGGAAGGTCCAATTGCCTGGATATCAGGAAATACAACTAACAGACGGAAAGATGATGACTATTAGGTTGGAACTAGTTGAAGAGGAGGAACGTAGAGGGTTGAGTGCGTGGGTGAGAGGTCATTTCAGAAGATCGGCTTGATATTTACCGCAGAATTACCGTAGAATATCCGCAAAGGTTCGGAATCCGGAATATGTATATTCCCAAGTACACTATAACCACCGAAGTTCTAAGGAATATCGGGTTGGTGGAGGCGGCAAAAGAGGTGATTGAGAATGCACCGCTAGTGCCTGCCTGGGAAGCAAAATTCCGGGATGAGGCATTGCTTAAGGCAGCTCATTACGGTACAGCTTTGGAAGGTAACGACCTGACGATGGGAGAAGCAAAACTGATCGTGGAAAGGGAGCTGGATACGGTCGGACAGGCGCAGGATGCGGGTGTGGTAGCCAGAGAGCGGGACGTTCAGGAAGTGATTAATTACCGGAAGGTAATGGAGTTTTTGGATGCGTGTATGGAAACCGCCAGAGGAGAGGGGTTTGAATATACCAATGATTTACTATTGGAGATTCACCGGTTGGTAGTCAACCGGGTGGTGGCCTCTGAGCAAGCGGGTAAGTTCAGAGAGACCCAGGTGGTATTGCGGAACAGTATTACAGGTGAGGTAGGGTTTCGTCCTCCGAGCGCCCTGGAAGTGCCGTTTCTGGCAGACGAGTTTTTCCGCTGGCTAAACAGCAGTTTCGGCCGGAGGGAGCATCCGGTGCTCAGGGCGGGAATAGTCCATTATGTGCTGGCGGCGGTGCATCCTTTTGTGGAAGGTAACGGACGGACAGCGCGGGCTTTTGCCACCCTGGTACTGTTAAAGGAGGGTTATGAAGTGAAGAAATTTTTTGCGCTGGAAGAATATTTTGACAAGCATGCCGAGGAATATTTCGGCAGTCTGATGGAAGTGTCAAACCAGGCCTTGAGACTGGAAGACCGGGATTTGACAGTGTGGCTGGAGACGTTTACCAGGGCACTGGCTTTGGAATTGTCCCGCATCAAGGACCAGGTGCGGGAGTTGTCGCTGGATATAAAAATAAAACAGAAGATGGGTAAGCAGATTGCCCTGTCTGAACGGCAGATGAAAATAATGGAGTACCTAAACGCTAATGGTGAAATTACCATGGCGGAGGCCAGGGGAGTGCTGGCCATGGTGTCCGAGGATACTATCCTGCGGGATCTGAGAGATCTGATGGATAAACGGGTGGTAACTAAAAAAGGATCTACCAAAGCTGCCAAGTACGTAATTAAAAGATAATTTATGCTCAGTGTAACGCAAATGCTGTTCATGGGGCTGGCCCTGCCCGCACTTTTCGGCCTGTCACTATTGGGTGAAGGATTGTACCAGATGTCACACTATGAACGGGGATGGCTGAACCTGATTTTGGGGAGTCTGTTTCTGGGGGTGGTGGCTTTCGGATATTTTTTCCTGAAGGGAATAGTATAATTTAAATCCATGACATTTCCGGAGCTGGCAGAGTGTTTGGAGGAATTGGAGAAGACGGGATCAAGATTGGAAATGACCAGGTTGCTGGCGGAATTATACAAAAAGGTAACCCCCTATGAAGGAAGGCTGGTGGCATACCTAAGCCAGGGAAGACTAGGACCGGCTTACAACAATCCGAATTTCGGAGTGGCGGACAAAATGATGGTACGGGTACTGGGACCTGAAGCGGAAAAACTGTTTAAGCAATTGGGGGATTTGGGCATGGTGGCGGAAAAACTCAAAGCTCAAAACCCCAAATCCAAATCAAATTCAAAAATCAAAATTCAAAAAGTGTACGGGTTACTAAAGGAAATTGCCGGTGAGGGGGGAGCCGGGAGTCAGGAGAAAAAACTGGAATTGATAAAGATTTTACTGTCGGATTTAGGCCCGTTGGAAGCAAAATACGCGACGAAAATGATATTGGGGAAATTAAGGTCCGGTTTTTCGGATATGACGGTGTTAGACAGCCTGTCGTGGATGGTAACCGGGGATAAATCATTAAGAAAGGAAATTGAAAGGGTTTACAATGTCAGAGCGGACTTGGGAGAGGTAGTGCGGTTGGTGAAAGAGGCGGGGAGCGGTGAGAAAATCAAGAAGCTAGAGGTTGAACCGGTGTGGGGAACACCCGTGCTTGTAGCCAGAGCGGAGCGGGCTAAAACCATAGCCGAGATTTGGAAGAGGAATGGGGAAAGTGTTGCCGAACACAAGCTGGACGGATTGAGAATTCAGGCGCATGTTTCCAAATCACAGGTGAAATTATTTTCCAGAGGCCTGGAGGATGTGACGGCGATGTATCCGGATATTGCAGAAGGATTACTTAAACAAGTCCATACCACATGCATTTTGGACGGGGAGATGATAGCCCTGGACGGCAGAGGCAGATACCTGCCGTTTCAGGAGACTGCACAGCGGAAACGCAAGTACGGGATTACGGAAATGATACGGAACGTGCCTCTGAAATATTTTGTTTTTGACTTGTTGATGGCTAACGGTAAAAGTTTGTTGGAGGAGGCAAATAGTGAGAGGTGGAGCAGGCTTGAGAAAATCATAGGGGTCGGAGGTATTGTTAAATTAATTCCCCGCAGAGTTGTCAAGTCAGAAGCCGAAATCGGGAAATTTTTTGAGGATTCGCTAAGAGAGGGGACGGAGGGAATAATGGTGAAAAGAGCGGAAGGGAGATATCAATCCGGATCCAGGGACTTTAATTGGATAAAGTATAAAAAAAGTTATGATGCGAGCGGGATGGCGGATACCATTGATGCGGTAGTGCTGGGTTATGATGCTGGGGAGGGTAAACGTTCCGGTTTTGGAATCGGGGGATTTTTGATAGGGGTAAAAGGGGACGGGTCCGATAAATATTTGACAATCGCAAAAATTGGAACCGGCCTGAAGGATGACGAGTGGAGAGAGCTGAAGAGACGGTGTGAAGAAATTAAACTTTTGGAAAAACCCGACAATTACGAGGTGGGGAAGCAGATGGGATGTGATGTCTGGGTCAGGCCGAAAATCGTGGTGGAAATAAAAGCGGATGAAATAACCAAGTCTCCGATGCACACATCCAAACTGGCCCTGAGATTTCCCAGACTGGTAAGTTTCAGAGATATGAAAATCGAGGATGCGACCAGCATGAAAGAAATTGAGCGGCTATATAAATTACAAAAAGAAGGAGGTGATTGAGTTGGCAAAAGGAGTGATTAATATGGAACCAAACTCCGCTGGAGCTTTGTGTTACGCGCCTTTGATCGGCCCGGTGGCAGCAATAGTATTCCTGCTTTTGGAGAAGAATCAGGCTGTCAGGTGGCATGCGGTACAGGCATTGCTCCTCACGATCGGGATGATGGTGGCGACCTCCGCCCTGAGGATCACCATTTTTCTGGGAGTGTTTATTCCCATAGTCTGGCTGGCCGGTCTGATAACGCAGCTGGTGCTGGTGATAAAGACTTATCAGGGGCAAAAAATCAGGTTACCGTATCTGGGGGAGTGGTCGGACAAATTACTGAAAAAAACTAAGAATGTCTGATCCGGCTGGCATGCAGGAAATCATCCGGCAATACGGGGTGTCGGACAGGCGGGTGTTGGAAGCAATGGCCGGCGTAGACCGGGCTGAGTTTGCGGGAGAGGAAAATAAATCCAGGGCGTACGAAGATACGGCTTTACCGATAGGGCATGATCAGTGGATTTCACAACCCTATACTGTTGCCAGGATGCTGGAGCTATTAATTTTCAATTTTCAATTTTCAATTTTCAATTCAAAAGTGTTGGAGATCGGGACGGGGAGTGGATGGCAGACTGCCTTGCTGGCGAAACTGTTTAAACGGGTGTATTCCATAGAAATTGTGCCAGAGTTGGCCCGGCTGGCAGAAATGAGAATTGAGAAATCAGATCTGAGAAATGTCAAAATAAAAATCGGGGACGGGAAGGAAGGCTGGAAGAAGTACGCGCCGTATGAGGCGATCATTTGCGGGGCGGACGCTGAGGAAGTACCGGGGGCATGGATGGAGCAATTGGCGGCCGGGGGAAGGATTGTGACACCGGTAAGGGGAGTGATGACCAGGGTTACAAAAATTCGAAATCCCAAAAACTTCAAAACGGAGAAGTTTGAGAATTACGTATTTGTGCCTCTGGTGTAGGGGATTGAATATTTTCCGGGTTGTGATACAAATGAGTGAAGATGTCAAGATCTTTGGTTGAAGGAGATAAAATGGCAGCCCGGTTAGAAGCTCAGCAGCAGAGGGCAAGGGATTTGTTCAGAAAATTTGGAGGGGAGGGAGATTTTTATGAGGTAGCAGCTATTATTGATGGAGGAAACGGAACTTTAGTACAAAAACAATTAATTAATCGGGTGAGAGAGAAATTACTACCTCCAAGTTTCTTATTGGCGGCACAGGTGAGGGGAATGCTGCATTAGGCAGAGGTGCGGGTTAAATTGGGAGTGCGGTAAAATGATATGGTGAAGATAATATTGGGACTGGGTAATCCGGGGGTGGAATATGCGGGGACGAGGCATAACTGCGGCGTACTGTTGGTAGACCGAATTTTCAATTTACTATTTCGAGGTCAAGGATCTCGCGCTTCGCGATCAATTTTCAATGACGGCTATGGGTGGAGGAGAACCAAGGACATTTTTTTGGCTGAGTTTCCGGATCTGGTACTGGTGAAAACCGCAGGGTTGTTTATGAATGAATCTGGCAAAATGATTCATGACTTAAAATTCAAGAATTATGATTTCGGGAATCTATTTGTTGCGCACGACGACCTCGATATTAAACTGGGAGAATATAAAATTCAGAAGGGGGTGGGGCCGAAGGAACATAACGGGGTTTTGTCGGTGGAGCAAGCGTTGGGGACAAAGGAGTTTTGGAGAGTCAGAATTGGGATAGAAAACCGGCAGCTTGCGGTTGATGGGGAAACATATGTATTACAGAGATTTAGCCCGGAAGAAAAGGAAATAATTGAAAGTATGATCGAGAAAGCCGCCCGGGAATTGACAGCGGGCCTATAATATCCTTACATGAAACCGGAAGACAGACAGGAATTGATAGATACAGGCAGACAGTTGTCGATGTGGATTACGCCGGGGGTGTTGCAGGTTAAGGATCAACCTACGGGGAAAGCGGATTGGTATTGGAATAAAATGGCCTGGAAGACATCGGCAGCCCGGGCGTTAGCGTCTGTTACCCTGGCTATCGGTTTTTGGGAATTCGGAGTGTGGAATGAGGGTGCGAACTGGGATCCCAATATTTGGATGAGGGGATTGATCGGAATAGGAATTATTACCGCAATGGACTTTCTGCTAACGACCGGCAAAGTGCTGGGGGTCCAGCTGAGAAAATAACTACCAGGAATGAAGTAAAATCGGGGAGTGAAGTCACTGAGACAAATACTGGATGACAAACAGGCAGAGGAGAAGAATAAGTATATTTCCCGGGAATACCAGGATTACGGGTACCGGCTGGCGATGGAACTCGGAGATGAAAAACATAAAGCCCTATACATAAAACTGGCTAAAGAAACGGACAGGGCAATATTGGAGTCGGCCAGAAGATATGCCATTGATAGTAATGCAGATAATAAGGGAGCGCTATTCATGTGGAGGCTGAATAACCTGAGAATAAAAGCGGCTTTGACAAGGCGGCAGAATTTGGGGCATACTAAGGAGTAATGAAGGTCAAGTGGGGAGAGTGGGGTTACAGGGTTTTTCCGGTGGTGATTCTGCTGTTGCTCCGGGTTTTGCTGGATTTGGGGAAGATCGGGGGATGGGGTTTTTGGCTGGGAAACGTGCTGCTGGCTGCTGGCTGGATAATCGGGTGGATGATGGCGGAAGGCGACCACCTGATGTACGCACTGGTTTGCGATCCCAGCAGCCCGACCTGCAGTATGGTTCGGACATACATGTCCAAAGGACAATGGCGGATGGCATGGAAAACTCTGGAGGCTACGAAAGCAGAGAGAACAAAGCTGCCGATACGAAATATGCTGTCGGTGTTGGTGGTGACGGGTGTGGGCCTGTGGGTGATAACGTCCAGTGGCAGTTTTTTGGGTTCCGGAGTCGTATTGGGTTTGTGTACCCGATTGCTTTTGGATTTGTGGAAAGAAACCGATTATAGGAAATGGTACTGGGTGTTTGCCAGGGAATTTTCGAAGACGGAGCATCGGGGATTGACGGCGGCAGTGGCGGCGGCAGTGGCGGTACAATTTCTGATGGTGTTAAGATAATGCGATCATGAGTTTGCTGGGGTTGATTTTGTTCTGGTCTTTTATAGGAAGTGTAGCCAGTTTTTTGGGTGCTCTGGTGCTGGTGGAAAGAAAGCGTCCGTTTACTCATGCCCAGACACTTTTGATAATTTCATTTGCCGCAGGGGTTTTGCTGGCGACGGTGTTTTTTGATCTGCTACCGGAAGCAGCGGCATATACCGGGGGAGTGGTCTGGGGCGGGGTGCTGGGAGGAATAATATTCCTGTTCCTGTCGGAAAAGAGTTTGTTGTGGTTCCACCACCATGAGGAAGAATATGAAGGAGGGGAAGAAACTCCCTGGCTGATTACAGTGGGGGATACAATACATAATTTTATTGACGGGGTAGTGATAGCCGCGGCATTTATGGTGGCAGTTCCGGTGGGAATTGTGACTTCCCTGGCGGTGGCCGCCCATGAAATACCTCATGAGATTGCGGATTTCGGGTTGCTGTTGTCCAAGGGGTGGAGTAAGAGAAAAACCATTCTGCTGAATATTGCGAGTGCGGCGTCATCTCTGGTCGGGGCACTGCTGTTGTTTACGTTGGGGAGCCGGGTGGAAGGGTGGCTGCCGCACCTGCTGTCCTTTTCGGGGGGAATGTTTATTTATTTGGCGTGTTCGGATCTGATTCCGGAATTGCATCATTGCCATGGGGAAGATTGTGATTTGAAAAAAAACTGGTGGCAAATACCGGCTTTTCTGGGAGGAATATTGGTTGTTTGGACATTGGTTAAGATATTGGAATAGTCATTGATTGCCTCAGCCGGGGTATGTTATACATATCATGCAATGGCGGTGGTACATTTGACAAAAGCGGATTTTGAAGAGAAGACGAAGGGCGGAATGGCGATGGTGGATTTTTGGGCGGAATGGTGCGGACCATGCAAGATGGCAGCACCGGTGATCGAAGAACTGTCAAAAGAATATGAGGGTAAAGTGATGGTGGCCAAGGTGGATGTAGACGCAGAGCCGGATCTGGCCGGAAAATTCGGGGTGATGAGTATACCGACGGTGGTGTTACTCAGAGACGGGAAAGAAATCGCCAGGCAAGTGGGGTTTGCGGGGAAGCCGGGTTATGTGCAGCTTTTACAAAAAGCTGAAGCTGCGTAATCTTGAATATGGACAATCTATTTGATGTGATTGTTGTAGGGAGCGGGCCGGCGGGACTGACGGCGGCGATTTATACATCCCGGGCTGATCTGAAGACGAAGGTGGTAGCCGGAAGCAAGTGGGGAGGACAATTGATGCTGACAACCATGGTGGAAAATTATCCGGGATTTCCTGACGGAGTAATGGGACCGGAATTGATGGAGAGAATGCGCAAGCAGGCGGAAAGATTCGGTACAGTATTTGCGGACAAAGATGTGACAACTGTCGAGACCGGGGAAAAATTCTCCGTAAACATGGGGGGCGAAAAAGTTGAAGGGCGGTCGCTGCTGATTGCTACGGGGGCGTTGACCAGGTGGATAGGAGTACCGGGTGAGGAAAAACTGATCGGGCGGGGAGTATCCACCTGTGCTCCGTGCGATGCGGCCTTTTTTAAAGGCAGAAAAGTGGCAGTAGTCGGAGGGGGAGACGCAGCGATGGAAGAAGCGCTGGTACTGACCAAGTTTGCCGAGGAAATTACCATAATCCACAGGAGAGACGAGTTTAAAGCCAGTAAAATCATGCAGGACAGGGTACTAAACCACTTAAAAATTAGCGTGATGTGGAATACCGAGGTGGTCGAAGTATTGGGTGAAAGTAAAGTTGAGGGAGTGAGGCTGAAATCTCAAATTCCAAATCCCAAATCTCAAACAAATAAAAATTTTCAAAATCCGAAAAAGATCTCTGAGACAGCTTCGGAAATGGTGTGGGAAATGCAGGTTGACGGGGTGTTTGTAGCCATCGGGCATGCACCGGCATCGGAATTGTTCAAGGGGAAAGCGGAAACGGATGAAAAAGGGTTTATTTTAAGGGGTAAAAATGAAACTTACCGGACGATGACGAATATCCCGGGAGTGTTTGTGGCCGGGGATGTGCATGACGGAGTGTACAAGCAGGCGGTTACCGCCGCCGGGTACGGGTGTGAAGCAGCATTGGAAATTGAAAAGTGGTTGGAGGAGAAAGCTGTCGGAGTCTGAAGCGGAGCCGGTGATTCGAACACCGGTGATGCTGCAGAAAAGCTTTTGGGATAAGACCGGGCCTGTGCTGATGGTGGTGATGGTGGTAATGGCATTTGCACTGGGATCTTTGTGGAGTAAGGTCAAGTATCTGGAGAAAGGGGCGACGGGAAATACCACAGCCAATCAACCGCAGGTTCAACCACCTCCACCTCCGCAGGTTGAAATAACTTTGGATCAGGTTAAAAGCCTGTTTAAAGAGGGAAACATCGTTTTCGGAGACAGCAGTAAGAAGGTGTTGTTTGTGGAAATTTCCGATCCCAGCTGTCCCTACTGTCACGCGGCCGGGGGTGTGAATACGGAAATATATAAAGCATTTCCCAACCCTGACCAGTTTAGGCTGGTGGAGATTGGGGGAAACTATGCTTCTCCGGTGTTAGAGATGAAAAAACTGGTGGATGCAGGGAAAGCGGGATTCGTATGGTTGTATGCAAACGGACACGGCAGCGGGGAAATGGCAACTAAGGCTTTATACTGTGCTCACGAGAAGGGGCAATTTTGGCCGGCTCATGATTTGCTGATGGCGGATAAGGGATACAAGTTTATTAATGAAACAGTAATGAACGATAAAACCAAATCGGGGGAGGTAGCGAATTTCCTGGCCGCGGCGGTGGACAAAAACTTTATGAAAAGCTGTCTGGACAGCGGAAAATATGACAACAAGCTGCAGGAAGATATGGACATTGCCCTGAAGTTAAATTTCCAGGGCACGCCGCATTTTCTGGTAAATACACAGGTGTTTGGCGGTGCTTACAACTACAGAGATATGGAGAGTGTGGTGACGGCGGCGCTGAAGTAGGGGATGAAGCTGAATGCCAAACAATTAAGGGTGAGCAGGCCGACGGCTGAGCAATTTTCGCAAATCCGGAGAAAGCCCGTTTGGATAGTGCTGGACAATGTAATGGACACATATAATACCGGGTCGATATTCAGGTTGGCAGATGCGGTAGCCGCGCAAGAGGTCCTCTTGTGCGGGGGGACGGAGACCCCTCCGAGTTCCAGAATTCATAAGGCGGCGGTGGGGACGGAAACATGGGTGCCCTGGCGGTATTTCAAAAGCGCTCAGGAAGCGCTTTTTGATCTCAGATCGCAGATCCCAGATCTCAGAATAATAGCAGTCGAGCAGGATAAACGCTCCGCTTCAATTTTCAATTTTCAATTTTCAATTTTCAAAAATATGCCGGCAGCTGTGGTGGTGGGGCATGAGACGGAGGGGGTATCCAAAGAAGTGCTGGAGATGGCGGATAAGATTGTGGAGATCCCTATGTGGGGGGTTAATAAATCTTTGAACGTGGTGGTGAGCCTGGGGATAGTGCTGTATCAATTATTGACCCCTGGGAATTAGTTGTGGAGCCGGGCGAGGCGGGTAGGGGTAAGAAAACGCCAGAAGAAGGGGACGCGCAACTGGGAAAGGCGATTTTCCACCTGGATAGGGCAGCTGACAGCTTCGCACCTGATGTCGTACACACTATAAATGTAGGCGGCGTTGAAATATAAACCTACGGTGAGTAGAACCAGGAGTGTGCATTGGCGCAGACGATTGAGAAGGTGCGACGGGAAAATTTCATACGAGAGAAAAGGAAGGAAAAACAGGATTACCAGAGCTTTGAAGGTTAATGAGGAGGTGGTAGGCATAAAAGCATTGTGGAGATAAAACCGGGATGACAGCCAGGTGCCGATAGCTAGAAGTGCCCACAGGAGATTGGGTTTTTTTATAGCTTCGATAACAGCGAGTGAGCCGGTGAGGGCAAATAGAGGGAAGAGGGGGTATCGGTACCAACCCAGGGGATCCTGTTCACCGGAGGAGATAACTATGACTGTCATCCAAAAAACAATCGAAGTTGTTAGATACCGGACTTTGGGATGCGAATTTTTCAGGATAAGAATTGCCAAACTGCTGACTAGAATAAAAATATACCAACCGTCATAAAAGGTTTCGTTGCTGGTGCTGTAATAAGGGGTGGAGAGAACATAGCCTAATGATGACCAGCCGGAGGGACGGAAACCCTGGATGCGAAGAATGGTCCAGGCAAAGTCTCCGCCCTGCCACAAGTAATATCCCAAAAAAGCGCCCACAAAGGGGAAGATTCCCAGGACAATGAGAAAAGCTTTTTTCCAGTGCTTATACCGGGCGAGAAAAAAAGCAAAAAGAAAAATTATGAGAAATCCGGTGGGTTTCATGAGCCCGGCCAAACCGGAGGCAATCACTATCCCGATGAGAAGTAGGATATTGGATCTGGAGTTCTGCTTGCGATGGTCATAAAAAGTGAATAAATATAGGCTGAGAATAAAGAGGAAGGAGATACCATTTTCGGGCAGGGAGTAGCGGGAGCCGAAAAGGAAAATTGGGGTGAGGGTGTAGAGGGTGGCGGGCAATAAACCAAAACCCGGACCAAACCATTTTTTTCCCCATGAATAAAGCAAAAGGGTTGTACAGAGACCAAAAATAATCGACGGGAGACGGATGTGGCTGACTGGCAGGACAGAAAGCAGTTTGTCCCGGTATAAATGAGCGACGCCGCCTGAAAGGAGGGAGTAAAGAGGGGGTTCGTCCAACCATGGACGAACCATTTTGACACCCACAGGGATATCCTCTTCCTTACCCAGGAGACCATCGAAGAAAGTCCATGATTTTGGGTAAATGTTGTGCTGGGACCAACCAACCGGCCGGCCGGTTTCGATAAGACCCAGACCCGACCATCCATAGTTTTGTTCATCGGCATGGCCGGCTAACGGCCAGCGACCGTAGTTGTGAACCCTGATGATGAACAGGAAAATTAATACCAACAAGACTGCCGCTGTTGAGAAAATTCGTTTCCGGGTCATGATACGGATGAGATGGGATTAATGGCTGACACTGACGGCAATGTTAACATCAACGGATTCGGGTTTCTGCAATTTGATGCCGGCGGGGATGACCAGTTTCGCGGGGATGACAAAGGATTCGGTTTGACCAGACAGATCAACCAGCTCGGTAACAACGCTTTTGGGGGTGGCAAAGCCATCCGGAATCCAGAGATCTACCTGGTTCGGGGTGACAGACAGAGTTGTAATGGTGTAACCGGATGGAAGTTCACCTTTGGTTTTGATATCGATACCGACGGAAGCCGAATAATATTTTTTGGCGGTAAGAAGAATAACGTTGGGATCGATGGAGATGATAGACAGGTTGAGCGGCTGTTTTATTAATTGAGGCGAGATGTCGAATTTGTTGACGCCGTCGGTCAGAATTGAGGTGTCGAGGTCGATCTTGAAGTCGCCGGTGTCGATACCGGTAAATGCCAGGTCCCCCCGGCCGACAACGGTGACGGCAATTTCCTTGGGGCTGTAGGTTTCGATAAGGACATCCTGGGGAAGCTGGGTGAAGTTTATGGGGATACTGTAGGTTTTACTGATGATTTCGGTCCGGTACGCACTGAAAAACCAAATAATTGCCGCTGAGAACAGGGCGAGCGTTTTCAGAGTGAGATTCTTGCTGACCAAATATTTCAGGTTCCAGGAGGGGGTGGAAACGAATTTGGCTTTTATAAATTTTTCCATTTCTTTTTCCAGGTCGGAAAATTCAGTTAATGTCTTGAGTTTGCCGTCGCGACAGATTGAAATTCTGCCTTTTTCTTCGGAAACCACGATACAGAGAGCGTCGCAATTTTCGGATAAACCGAGGGCGGCACTATGTCGGGTGCCGCGTTTTCCCAATTGATTGAAATTGTTGGATAAGGGTAAATGGGCGCCGAATTTGGTGATTCGACCATTGCTGATGACCAGTGCACCGTCATGGCCCAGGGAATGGGGATCGAAGATGCTTAATAGCACTTCCTCGGAAATTATTCCATCGAGTAAAATACCGCCTTCCAGAAGGTGGTCCAGAGCGTCATGGCCCTGGACAACGATCAGGGCTCCGATTCTGGACTGGGCCATTTTGACAGTTGACTGGAGGATTTCCCCGGTAGACGGAGATTTTGTAGTCAGGCGGCCGACTTTGATACGCCTGGTACCTAAAAGGCCCAGCAGCTCGAAATATTTTCGGATTTCCGACTGGAAAATGATAATAAAAACCACGACTGAAACCCCGAAGAAGTATTGCAAGGCTGACGAGGTGAGATAAAGATTAAAAATCCTGGCCAGGACATACAGCAGGGAGATAATGATCAACCCAAAAAGAATGAGGAAAGTCCGGGTTCTTTTAAACAGATACAGGATTGAGTAAATAAATAGGGTGATGATGAAGATATCCAAAAGGTCTGTAGGATATATTTGGCCGGTAAAGTTGAAAATGCCTTTCGGACCGGTGAAATAGGAGAGCAGGGCCCGGAAAGTCGGGGAGCTTAACAGGAATTGCATGCACCCAGAGTAATCTGAAGGACGAAAAAAGTCCAGGGTGGGAATGCCTTTACAGGTGGGGGTGATTGAGGTACAATTGCGTTTGCTTCTTGGAGATCGGTCTGGCACTTTGACAAGTGAGTGATTTTTGAGTAAGGAGCTACTTCTTGTATTTCAGGAAGTGGTAGGAATTTTTTTTGAGAGTTTGATCCTGGCTCAGGATGAACGCTGGCGGAGTGCCTTAGGCATGCAAGTGGAATGTCGATAATCCCGCAAGGGATGATCGGCATCGCAGACGGGTGAGTACAGCGTAGGAATTTGCCCAATGGTGGGGAATAACTCGCCGAAAGGCGGGCTAATACCGCATAAGATCGCAAGATGAAAGGCCGTAACTGGCCGCCGATGGAGAAGCCTACGTCCTATCAGCTAGTTGGTGGGGTAAAAGCCTACCAAGGCTATGACGGGTAGCTGGACTGAGAGGTTGGTCAGCCACAATAGCACTGAGACACGGGCTATACATCTACGGATGGCAGCAACCGGGAATATTGCGCAATGGACGAAAGTCTGACGCAGCGACTCCGCGTGAGGGATGACGGCCTTCGGGTCTTAAACCTCTTTTGTCCCGCTATACGGCGGGGAGAATAAGCACCTGCTAACCACGTGCCAGCAGCCGCGGTAATACGTGGGGTGCAAGCGTTATCCGGATTTACTGGGCGTAAAGAGTTCGTAGGCGTTTTGCCAAGTTTTGTTTGAAAGACCGAGGCTCAACTTCGGAAACGGACGAAATACTGGCAGAATCGAGTTAGTTAGGGGGTACTGGAACTATCAGTGTAGCAGTGAAATGCGTTGATATTGACAGGAACACCAAGGGCGAAGGCAGGTACCTGGGACTTAACTGACGCTGAGGAACGAAAGCTAGGGGAGCGAAACGGATTAGAGACCCGTGTAGTCCTAGCCGTAAACTATGTACGCTTGATCCTTGATTTCCGCCTTTGGCGGAGCTGGGGGTTGGAGCTAACGCGTGAAGCGTACCGCCTGGGGAGTACGACCGCAAGGTTAAAACTCAAAGGAATTGACGGGGAAGTGCACAACCAGGGGAGCATGTGGTTCAATTCGATACGAAGCGAAGGACCTTACCCAGACTTGACATCTCGAAGTTCTACTTTGCAGAAATGCGAAGGAGTCCGTAAGGAGATCGAGACAGCTGCTGCATGGCTGTCGTCAGCTCGTGCCGTGGGGTGTCGACTTAAGTGTCGAAACGAGCGCAACCCTTATCGCATGTTCAATAGTCTTGCGAAAAAGCCGCAAGGCGGAGCTAATCCCATCAAACCTCCCCCCAGTTCAGATTGAGGGCTGCAACTCGCCCTCATGAAGACGGACTTGGTAGTAATCGCGGATCAGCAGGCCGCGGTGAATACGTTCTCACTTCTTGTACACACCGCCCATCAAGCCAGCAAAGTCGGCAATACCTGAAACTCTGGGTTTCCCGGGGCAAGGGTAGGGTCGGCGATGAGGGCTAAGTTGTAAATTGTTGCAACTTGCAGGAGTAATTCTGCAAACAAATCTCGCTGTATCGGTGGAGCCTAAATTGATTTCGGGTATATTTCGGTATACACTTAATTGACATGGGAATACCGAGGGAACCCTTCGGCTTCGCTCAGGGCAAGCCGCTGGGACGCCGTAGAGACTACACGCGAGCGCCGGTAACAAAGGCATATTTAATGGGTATTATTCATGACGCAACCGAGAGAAAGTTAACTTTCCGTATTGCCCAGAAAAGTGAAGAATTTCTTCGCTATTTGAGCAGGGAATTGGCGCTATCGGATATCAAATCCTGGATTTATAAGGAAGGGAAAACCAGGCAAGTTTGGATTTTGGAATTTTCCAAAAAACATTTGACCGGAATAAAGATTAAATCCAGAAAAGATAAAGTTGATTATCTGAGGGGTTATTTTGACGCGGAAGGCGGAATTGCCAGAAATCCTAATGTAAGGTTTTACCTGTATTATTGTCAAAAGAATTTTGATGAAATGGTGCAGGTGAAAACAATGCTGGAGGATATCGGGATAAGTTGCGGGAAGATTCATAACCCAAACAGGATAAAAGACCCGGATTTTTATAGATTTTATATCAGAGCAAAATCTTATACGGATTTTGCCCGAAAAATTGGGTCGTTGCATCCTGAAAAGATGTCTTTGTTGAGGATGAAGATATAGTCCAAGCCCCGATGAAAATCGGGGAGCACCTTGAACAAGGTATCCCTAGCCGAAGCTGGGGATGGATCACCTCCTTTCTAGGAGTATCTAATACACCCCGAGGTTACGGATAAGGTTCTCGTAAAAAAACCTATCACATGAAACGGGATTGGTTGACTAACGTCAAATCACCAACCGCCGTTTTCCTACCACTTCTTGGAATATAATAAGAATAACTCACCCCTAACCCCTCTCTTAATCTAAGAGAGGGGATAAGAAGAGGGGGAGGAAGAAAGCCCGCCATACGGTGGGTTTTTTGGTGGCTATTAGAGTTTTTCGGAGGTGGATTCGGAGAGTTTTTGTTCGGCCAGTATGCGGCGGTTCATTTTGCGGGCAGCCTGAAAAATTTCAGCGGGAATTTTTTGCCGGGAGCAATAGTCTATCCAGGTGACCAGATCTTTAGGGAAGCATTTACCTTTGACGCCGCGATGTCCCCGGTGCCAGATTACCCGATAGTGGCGGCCCATGGGAACGCCCACCCACTTTGAAGCCATGGCGGCCTTGATAACCCGTTCGTAGTCCAGTTTTTCTTTGCGGCAAACTTCCCAATAATGATTAGATTCCAGAACTTCCAGGACTCCGTGCAGATTATTAATGTACTTTAGAAGTTCGGCTTCTTTGGCCGGAAAAATCATATCGTAAGGGCTGACGGGGAGGGAATTGAGGACTTTTATAGCCATGGATAATGATTGTCCGGTATAGCCGATAAACTGGCGGTCGGGATTGTTGAAGTCGCTATCGGCGGTGGCTTCGGACAAGAATTCCGGGTTGAACAGCAGTTTCAGACCGGGGAATTTTTTTTGCAGCCGGTCGGTGGTGCCGACAGTGACAGTGCTTTTGAGAACGACAGTTTTGCCAATCGGAATCAGGGAGAGGACTGAAATTACTGCCGAGTCATCGTAGGTTTTTTTGATCCAGAGATAGGGGGTGGGGACGCATACGAAAATCAGGTCAGCATTTAGGGCCTGTTTTTTTTGCGTTTGTTCACGGAGATCGTAGCCCCAGACCGGGTAACCCGATTTTTTGAAGTAACGGTAGACAGTACCGCCGACCATGCCCAAATGGCCGATCACTCCTACAGATTTAAAATGTTTAAGAGAAATAATAATGCCCATTATACTACGATTATTTTATGTGTTGACAATTTAATGCGGGGGGTGTAATCTTCTAAGATTTACTGATTATGGAAAATAAGAAAACGAGATCTATTTTCGATAAGCCGGATAGGGAGACGGTTACTCCTGAATTGCTTAAGAGGGCAGGGCTTTTTGTGAATCAGGATTTTTTGAATGTGTGGAGAGAAGGAGCGGGGGACAAAAGTAATAGGGAGAGAAAATAAGATTAGCGGAGGTAGGGATTTCTTTTGGAAAGCTGGGCCTGGGTGGTTTCGACGATATCCGCGATCCAGGAGCCGATGAGGGGTAACCCCCCGGCGGATTTAAGGAGTATTACCAGGGTTGTTGAGACGGCGACGAAACCGAGGGTAACTCCAAATGCCCAACCGATACCCCGCAAAAATCCGTCTCTGATTAAATGTGCCACATGGGGGGAAGGAACAGAGTCCATAGTTTAATATTAGGCCAATGGAGTAAAATTTAGCAAATGGATGCGAAACAAAAAACAAAAATAACCGAACTGGAAGCCAAACTGGCAAAATACATGCCGATATATTTGGAAAAAAAGAGGCAATTCAGAGGGATAAAACACGAAGATTCGTTATCGGAACTGCGCTATACACAATATATGGTCTACAAAGATTTGGTGGAGGGATTGGAGAGGGAAATTGTGAGGTTAAAAATCGGAAAATATTGATAATTATGGCTGAATTAAAAGTCAACACAGCGGAAAAAGTATTTTGGGCGACCGGAGGTGTGTTGGTGGCAGTAGGATTGTTGGGATTGGCGGAAATGTTACGGATCAGGGACTGGGAAGCGGGATTGGTGATTTTTTGCGGTTTGGGCAGCGGGGTATTGGGATGGGTAAATTTGGTCAGCCGGAGGGATGCAGCCAAGAGCAAGCAATAATTGTGGGCGGACATGGAATCGAACCATGGACCTCTTTCTTATCAGGAAAGCGTTCTACCACTGAACTATCCGCCCGGTGTGGTTGAAATTATACTACGGAGGCGGGAATATTGGTGGTAAAATACCGGAGTTTGAGTATAATTATTGCGGATATGAAGAAGTTTTTGAGCAGAAGAAATATTATTTTGCTGGTAATAGCCGGGCTACTTTTGGGCGGATGGTGGTATCAGTCCAAGTCCAAGTCCAAGTCCAAGGACATTCGGACGGCGGAAGTGACGCGGGGGACGGTAGAGGAAGTAATCAGCGTTTCCGGGGAGGTTAAGGCTGAAAATAAGGCAATATTGAATTTTCCGGTACCGGGCAAATTAGGATATGTGAAAGTGAGTGAAGGGCAAAAAGTGGTAAAAGGCCAGGCGCTAATGGGATTGGACAGCCGGGATATTGCAGTGGCGGAGGTGGCGGCGTATTACAATTATCTAGCGGCGGACGCGAATGCCAAGGAGGTAGAAGATTCAGTAAAAGACCATGATAAAGATGAGACGTTTGCCCAAAAGAATGACCGGGTGGCAGCTCAAACGGCACGGGATAAAGCATATGATGCCTGGCAGACTGCCAAACGTGCTTACATCAATACCAGTTTGGTAGCGCCGTTTGCGGGAGTTGTGACGAGCCTGACTACTACCGTGGCGGGGGATACGGTGGGAGTTACCGACGGTTTGACAGTGGTAGATCCGCAGGGTTTGTATTTTGAAATAGAGGTGGATGAGTCAGATATCGGGAAAATCAAACCGGAACAGCCGGTGCAGATAAAGCTGGATGCGTTTGCCGGGGAGCAGTTTGAGGGTAAATTAGATAAAATCGGATTTGAGGCCAGGCTTTCAACCACCGGGGCGACAGTATTTCCGGTTTGGGTGGTTTTTCCCGAAACCGCAATGGAGATGCTGAGGCTGGGGATGAACGGTGATGCGGAAATTGTGTTACAAAAGCGGGAGAACGTATTGAAACTGCCGATAGAAGCCATTGTTGATGGAGAAGTAACATTAGCAGGCGAGCTGGCGCAGACGGTCAAGGTTGAAACAGGGCTGGAAAGTGATACGGAGGTGGAAATTACTTCGGGCCTTCAGGAAGGCGCAGAAGTTGTAATCAAGTAAAAATGAAGGTCAAAGAAACCCCGGTGGTGAAATTTAGTAATGTCTGCCGGTATTACGGAAGTACCGGCAATGGGGGAGAGGTGGTTAAGGCCTTGTGCGGGGTGTCTTTTGAAATTACCAAAGGGGAATTTTTAGCAGTTACCGGACCATCGGGGTCAGGGAAATCAACACTTTTACATTTAATGGGCCTTCTTGACAGGCCGAGTGAAGGAGAAATAGATATTGACGGGGTGCCGGTATCGAAAATGTCTGATACCAGTTTAGCCAAATTGCGCAACCAGAAAATCGGATTTATTTTTCAACAGTTTAATTTGTTGCCTAAAACGTCTTCGTTGAAGCAGGTGGAATTACCACTGGTGTATGCGGGGGTGCCTGCCGGGAAAAGGCGGGAGATGGCGAAAAAAGAGTTGGAAGCGGTGGGGCTGGCGGATAAAATGAATAACCGGCCGTCACAACTTTCAGGCGGCCAGCAGCAGCGGGTGGCGATAGCCCGGGCGATGGTCACGGGACCGGCCTTGCTTCTGGCAGATGAACCTACAGGAAATCTGGACAGTAAATCCGGTGCGTCAATTCTGGAATTATTTGAGCAGTTGCACGAAGGTGGGGTCACGGTAATAATTGTCACTCATGACCGGGATGTAGCGGCACATGCTCCCCGGCAATTGGTGATCCGGGACGGGGAGCTGGTGGAGGACCAGCCTACGCGGAGGCTACGGCCGGCAAGTAAATAACCATGGAAATAAAAGAATTATTAAGTACAGCTTTTGTGGCGATCAGGACGAACAAAACCCGGTCGGTGCTGACTACTTTGGGGATTATCATCGGGGTGGGTTCGGTGATATTGTTGGTGGCGATAGGCAGCGGACTTCAAAGTTTTGTGACAAAAGAGTTTGAAGCTTTGGGATCAAATGTATTGTTTATCTCTCCGGGTAGAGTAAGTTTTTCAGGCGGACCCCCGCAAAATGTGGAAGCCAAATTTGATTTTGAAGATGTGCGGAAGATAGGTGAACTGGGGGCACCGATAGTCAAATCGAGCGGAATGATATCCAAGGGAGTGACTATAAAATACCGGTCCGAGTCTTTTTACGGAAACTTAGCGGGGGTGGAAGAAGACTACCAGGAATTCGGCAATGTGGAAATTGATAAGGGACGTTTTTTTACCAAGAATGCGGTAGAAAGGGGACAATTTGTAGGAGTGATAGGGCATAAGGTTTACACGGAATTGTTCGGTGAAGGCAGAGAGGCTGTGGGGAAAGAAGTGGACATCTCGGGAAGACAAATAAAAGTTATCGGTGTCCTGAAGGAAAAAGGGGGAGGAATCGGGGGGAGCAGTAATGAAAATACTTTTGCCATAATTCCGGTTACCACGGCTTCGAAATTGACGGGAATTAATAAACCGGCGGCGGTGATGGTCCGAACAGCTACGGCGGAAGACACAACCATCGCTACCCGGAAAGTAAAGGAATATTTTTACAGGAAAGATTTAACTGATGATGATTTTACAATCCTGGAACCCAAAGAGCTGTTGAGCACAATCAATTCGTTTTTGGGTGTGGTGACGGGAGCTTTATCGGGGATTGCCGCAATATCGCTGGTGGTGGGTGGCATCGGGATTGCCAATATTATGCTGGTTTCCGTGACTGAAAGAACCCGGGAAATCGGTCTGAGGAAAGCTCTGGGAGCGACAAGAAGGGATATTTTGTTGCAATTTTTGATTGAGGCTGTAGTATTGTCTGTCGTAGGAGGGGGAATTGGGGTGGCCGGAGGCTGGGGACTGTCGGTATTGATGTCGCGATTCATTGAGACAGCGGTGACACCCTGGTCGGTGGGATTGGCATTCGGAATTTCTGCGGGAGTGGGGGTGGTTTCAGGGTTGGCTCCGGCAATCCGTGCCGCCAGGCTGGACCCCATTGCCGCCCTGAGGTATGAATAATTGTTTTATATAGATTTATAACCTATAATGTGTGAATGGGATGCCTTAAGGAACTGGCGGGAGTGGGAGGAGCTGTTTGTCTGGGTGTGGGGACGTTGGGCGTGATTGTGTGTTTTGGGGCTGCTTTGAATCCGGAAAATTCAATTGAAGTTCAATATGAATTATTCAATGGATTTTTGAAATTTTATGGGTTACTTGCGGTTGGACTTTTACTGTCGGTATTTGGGAGTGATGGAAAGCCGAAAAATGGGAATTTATCTTAAGAATGTGGGGATATTAACTGGTATTGGCCCGAGGTATGAATAGGGGTTGACAGGGGATGGGGGGACAGGTAATATCAGGCTACCTTTGCGAGGCTGTATATATTTCATGGAAACTTTGCTTGTACCCAATTTTGACGAAAGCCATTAGGACTATCGGGTAGGCAAAGCTGTGGCCCCGCGAATGCGGGGTTTTTTTATTTACAATTTATTTTATCCGGGGGCCCATAGCTCAGTTGGCTAGAGCGTCGCATTTGCAATGCGGAGGTCGCCGGTCCGAGCCCGGCTGGGTCCACTATTGAAAGTTGACCCCGGTTTCCCTTCGCGGGAGGCCGAGGTTAGCTTTCAAAAAGTAAGGCTTGTACCTTGAAAAGTGAAGAGAATAAAGTTAGTAGAGCCGTATTTTTTACTTCCGTAAGGCAGACAACGAATGCCTAGGATACTGAAGCCGAAGAAGGACGTACGTGGCCACGAAAGTCGTCGGGGAGCTGCCAAGAAGCTTTGATCCGGCGGTGTCCGAATGGGGAAACCCCCTCTTTATGAGGACCCCGCCTATGGCGGGGGGGGCACGCCCTGAACTGAAACATCTAAGTAAGGGCAGGAAAAGAAATCAACGTTCGCGCAAGCGAGAGAGATTCCGTAAGTAAGCGGTGAGCGAAAGCGGAACAGCCTAAACCCCGCCGCAAGGCGAGGGTGTTGCGGGAAGGCCGAGTGACCGGCAAGGGTAGTCGAACTGTCTGGAAAGGCAGGCTATAAAACGTGACAGCCGTGTAGGCGAAACCCAAGCCGGCGTGAAGCCGAATTCCCAAGTACCATGAGGCACATACCTTGTGGGAATCCGGGGTGACCACACTCCAAGGCTAAATACTTCAGTGTACCGATAGTGAACTAGTACCGTGAGGGAAAGGCGAAAAGAAGGGTGAGAAACCTAGTGAAATAGAACCTGAAATTGTCTGCTGTCAAGCAGACGGAGTCCCGCCTTTGGCGGGATGACGTCGTGCCTATTGAAGAATGATCCGGCGAGTTTTCGTTACATGCATGTCTAATCCGTCTAAAGCGGAGGAGGCGTAGTGAAAGCGAGGGTTAACAGCCCGTATATTGCATGTGATGGAAGACCCGAAACCTGGTGAGCTAACCATGAGCAGGGTGAACCCCGTCGAAAGACGGGGGGAGGCCCGCACTCGTCAGAGTTACAAATCTGTGAGATGACTTGTGGTTAGGGGTAATATGCCAATCGAACCAGGAGATAGCTGGCTCTCCCCGAAATATATACAGGGCATCTTTAGGTGTCCTATTCAATCAAACTCCGAATTCTTGAAAGCTACATCTTAGGAGTCAGAACGACCCGGCTAAGCGGGCCGCTCTAAAGGGAAACAACCCAGACTGTCGTCTAAGGCCTCTAAATGAATGCTCAGTGTTGAACGAAGTCAAATTCCTCAGACAGCCAGGAGGTTGGCTCAGAAGCAGCCATCCTTTAAAGAAAGCGTAACAGCTCACTGGTCGACCTTGGAATTTGGCGCGGAAAATGAACCGAGGCTTAAGCATTCTGCCGAAGACACAGATTTTTTTGACGTTCGCGTCAAAAAAGTGGTAGGGGAGCGTTGAAGGAGCAGTGAAGTCCCTCTGTAAAGATCGGGATGGAGCGACTTCAAGTGAGAATGCCGGAATGAGTAGCGTAAGCCCGATGAGAATTCGGGCCGCCGAAACCCCAAGGTTTTCCCAGCCATGTTGTTCAGCTGGGAGTGAGTCGGCACCTAAGGTGAGGCCTAAGTTGGCGTAACCGATGGACGAGCCGTTAACATTCGGCTACATGATAAGTATCGTTATAAAATCAGGGATGGACAAAATGAGAATATCCGAACGCACGTAGTGAATGTGGCGTTTAAGCAGCAAGACAGTTAGGCTTGGAAAAACCGGTCTGACGTTTAATTGAGCTGTGATGAGAAGTCTGGCGAGAAATCAACGGGCAACTCGGACGGTTTTTGTTTTCCAGAAAAGATTCGTGGTGAGATATTTATTATGCCGTACCGCAAACCGACACTGGTGGGGTGGTCGAGTAGACCAAGGCGATCGGGAGAAGGTAGTTCAAGGAACTCGGCAAAAAATCTGGACGTAATCTAGAGAGATGTCCTTCCCGCCTATGGCGGGACGCAGCGAAAGATTATTCCCCGACTGTTTAACTAAAACACAGGTCTGTGCAAACTTGAAAGAGAAAGTATACAGGCTGAGGCCTGCCCAGTGCTCGTAAGTTAAGTGGATGGCTGAGATTACATCAAGGCTTGAAATGAAGCCCGAGTGAACGGCAGCAGTAACTATGAGCCGAAAGGCCGTTGTAGTTAAAAAAGTCGACTATATGCTGGAATATCTGGAGTATCTAGCACTAGTTTATTTCGGGTATATTTCGGAGTAGACTGAAAATGTGTCTAGTGCAGACAATCAGCAGGAAAGGTTAAAGACAGGACATTTTTTGGCAGGATTTGTTGAAGGCGAAGGAAGTTTTAATATTTCCATACGCCGTAAAGCAGACTATAAAGTAAGTTGGCAGGTGGTGTTGAGCTTTAATGTATCTCAACGCGATCCATCACTTTTATATTTGCTAAAACAAACTCTTGATTGTGGGATTATTAAAAAACGTTTTGATGGTGTTTATTCGTTTGATGTGACAACACCTGCGGACGCGATTTATAAAGTAATTCCATTTTTCCAAGAATTTCCGCTTCGTTCAAAGGATAAAATTCGTAACTTTAACTTATTTGTTAAAGTGGCGAATTTAATGAAGAACGGAGAACACAAAACCCAAGAAGGACTGTTTAATATTCTGAGCATCAGAGAGAAAATAAACTTGGGTAAGGGGAGGACTAGAAAATATTCGATTTTCGATGTATTTCCCAATCTGTCTTTAGAATCCCCAGAGACTATACGTCGACTTCGGCAATCGCCGAAATGATATAGTCCGGACTCCATGGCGACATGGAGAGACGTAACCAATCGTCCTTTGTAACAAATCGAACTGTTCTATGGTAGCGAAGTTCCTTGTCGGGTAAGCGGCGGAAGCAAGCCCGACGTAAAAAACTGACTCATATCGGTGGAGCCTCTTGACCTTCGGGTTTTATAAGGTCAGGATGGTAATACCGAGGGAAGTCGTCCGGTTGATAACTGGATTGACCCCGTAACGACTTAGGATGCACGTACATCCTGGAGGCATTATGCCTAACACGTCAGTATCACGGAATGTTTGCTGGTATCTATCGGGTTACGCCGATGGAGAAGGCAGCTTTTGTGTAAGTTTTTCTCCCAGAAATAAGTTAAGGTCCAAACTTGAAGTTAGACCGAGTTTTTCGGTATCGCAAAACGCTGATAGATCCGAAGTCCTTTCTCTGTTTCAACAGATATTGGGATGCGGAACTATCAGGCCAGATAGAAGCGATAAGACTTTAAAGTTTGAAATCCGAAGTTTATCTGAACTAGTTGAAAAAGTGATACCTTTTTTTGAAAAATATCACTTGATGTCTTCTAAAAGAAAAGATTTTTCTGTATTTTCCCAAATTTGTCATTTGATGAATGAAGGAAATAAAAGTAAATCGGAATTAGAACATATCATTAGACTGGCGATGAAGATGAATGTTTCTGGAAAAAGAAAATATAACACACATAAACTTATAAGTATTTTGTGATAAAGGTATAGTCTATCCCATTGGTGACAATGGATTTAAAGATGAAGTTCCGACCCGCACGAAAGGCTTAACGAGGGAATAACTGTCTTGAACTATCACCCGGCGAATTTGAAATGGCTGTGAAGATGCGGCCTAACTCTACTAGGACAAAAAGACCCTATGGAGCTTTACTGTACCCAGGCCCTGTTTTGGATTTTGAGATAGTTTAGAGTAGGAGGGAGTTCTCGGACAAAAGTGAAACACCTCCCGTTTTGGAATTTCAAAACTTACCCAGACCAGCTGGAAACGCTGGTGGGGACGAGGTCTGGATGGCAGTTTTACTGGGGAGGTATCCTGCTAAAAGGTAACGCAGGAGTACCAAGGTGCACTAGGCTCGGATGGAAATCGAGCGAGTCGTATAACGGCATAAGTGCGCTTGACTGCGAGAGCGACGGTTCGAGCAGGGACGAAAGTCGGTCGTAATGATCCTCGTTAGCCTTGTGGGAGGCTACGAGCTTAACGGATAAAAGCTACCCTAGGGATAACAGGCTGATCGCCGCCAAGAGTCCATATCGACGCGGCGGTTTGGCACCTTAACCAAAAAGGTCATCGGGGTGCATGGCTAGCAATAGCTTTAGCAAGTCTGTTTTAATTGGTTATTTCTGACTCATATCGGGGAACTCCTTGAATTCGTGTTTGTTTCGGTTTAGTCTAGATTAACATGAACGAGGACAATCCCGAGGGAAGTCTTACGGAAATGGAAAAGCACATTGTTGAGGGTTGCCTATTGGGTGACGCAACGATGAGAATAAAAACTAATTCTTTGATTGAAATCAACCACTCTTTCAAACAGAAGGCCTTGGTTGATCATTTGTACTTTGTTTTGAAAAGATTTGTGATTACAAAACCAAAAATGCGGAGAGGTAATGGAACAAGGTTTGCTTATCGGTTTACTACCCGGTCTTTATCTTTGTTCAACGATTTTTTCTTTCGCTTTTATGCTGGTGGGAAAAAGAAAATTCCTCATGATCTAGATTTAACTCCTGTTCATCTGGCGTATTGGCTTATGGATGATGGGAGCAGAACTTATAATACCGTGTATTTAAATACTCAACAATTTATAAAAAGTGATCAAGAGGTATTATTAAGCAAACTCCGTGAATTACACATTGCGGCTTCGTTAAACAAAGACAAGACATATCAAAGAATAAGGATTGCCGTATCAAGCATTCCGAGATTGAAAAATGTGGTGATACCATATATTCTTCCGGAAATGCGATACAAAATTCCGTAATGACCCTGTATCGACTTGTGGTTTCAAGACCACGGACTCGCCTTTCGGCGGGTAAGACGTCAGCTCCCGATTTGCTTTATTGGGATGAAGGTATAGTCAGCGCTTCGAGTAATCGGAGTATCTATGCGATGTCGGCTCACCCTATCCTGGAGGGGCAGTACCTTCCAAGGGTCCGTCTGTTCGCCGGTTAAAAGGGTACGCGAGCTGGGTTCAGAACGTCGTGAGACAGTTGACCCGCCTTAACATTTGGCGGGTGACACTGAGCTGTCCATCCTTCAAAACGTTTTGAATGTATAAGAGGAGTCTGTTAATTGAAGGTCCCAAAATCAGTTTGGGAATAAATCTGACTAAATGCTGGAAAACCTTGTTAAGTAGTATCTACTAGTATATGATTTGTATACTAGTAACAAAGATACCTAATTCGGTGGATACGAAGCAAGGCAATCAGCAGGAAAGGCTAGTTAAAGAAATCAGCGACGATTATTTGAGAGGTTTTGTAGAAGGCGAGGGCTGTTTCTATATAGGAATAGTTAAGTCTTCTGAAACACTTACTCATTGGCAAGTGGTCTATTTTTTCAAAGTTTCCCAAAATCCATCCGGAAGGGTGGTGTTGGAGAAGCTTAAGGAAAAACTGGGCTGCGGTTATATTAAAAGAAATAGTCTAACTGACAAAACCGATAAAAGTTTGGCATTTGTTGTGAGAGACTTGCCAAGTTTGTCCGAGAAAGTAATTCCGTTTTTTAAGGATATGCTGTTTACACAAAAGAAGGACGACTTTCAAAAGTTTTCTCAAGTTGTGGTAATAGTATCTTTGGGGAAACATCTAAAAAAGACCGGAATGAAAGAAATTCTTGACGTCGCTTATACGATGAATACAGGTAAACGCAAGTATTCAAAGGAAGAGATACTGAAGAATTTTGATGACTAGAATCCTCAACGACTATACGTCAGATCCCGCTTGGCGGGAAAGATATAGTCTGAACCCTATAGTGATATAGGGAGCGAATACTATTCGCCGTTTTTTAACGTAACAATAATGTCGGTCTCTATCCAGTAGAGTCGTGGAGTTTTTGAGGGGGTCTGACCTCAGTACGAGAGGACCAGGTTGGAGGCACCACTGGTGTGCCGGTTGTAGCGTCAGCTGCACCGCCGGGTAGCTAAGTGCCTACGGGATAACCGCTGAAAGCATCTAAGTGGGAAGCCCTACCCAAGATAAGAAACTCGTCCCGCCGTAAGGCGGGTAAAGACACGGGGTAGACTACCCCGTATAAGAGGCTGGCGGTGTAAGTTCGGTAACGGATTTAGCCTACCAGTACTAATAAGTCTTTTCGAAGTTGATTTACGGTTTTTACTGCTTTCATTCTCTTCACCTTTCGGGGTACAAATAAAATTCATTTAAGAGCGCATTGTTCTCGGTCATCTGAGCGGCGTGGAACTACTTCTTCCCATTCCGAACAGAACCGTAAAACGCGCCAGCGCCGACAATAGCTGAGGGGCAACCTTCCGTGAAGATAGGTCATGGCCGAGAATAATGCGCTTTTTTATGTTTAGAAGCTAGTTATTTTGAACTTAGGTATATTATAGGTTATAATCTGACGTTATGAGTTGGTTTGATCCTATGAACAAGAATGATCGGGAAAAGGCGGAAGAGATAATGGGTAATCCTGATGACCCGAAACACCGAGAAATTCGGAAACTTGGATGTATTCACGTTGCGTTTTGCCTATTAGCAGTTGGTATTTCGTTTGCATTATATGAGACTATAGACAAGAATTTGCCTGTATATTTAATGCTGGCGGTAGGCTTATCGGTTGTAGGAATGTATTTTTCAAGGAGAAATGCCGCGAAAGTGATAAGAAGACAAGATGGGGAGGAGTAAAATCAGTGGATGGGACGAAAGAAAGTGGCATTGGTACTGCATGGGTATCCGGCGGTACTGTCGAATTTGAAAAAGGCTGATTTGATAAACTCATGTGGTAATGATTAAGGTAATTGCGGCAGTATTAATCGGAATAGTTTTGGGGGGATTGGGGATGGGGGGATATTTTCAGCTGACGGAAAAAACGAAATTGCCGGCGGAACAAAGGGAAGAAAAACAATTGACACTTTTGAAATACAGCATTGAGAATTTGAGCCAAAGAGCCTATGGGTCGGTGATAGTTTGGGATGAGGCATCGGCAACGATGGCGGCTAACCTTGGAAAACCCGGATTTACCGCCAGGCGGTTTCATTTTGATTCAGACGGGCGGCGGGTGAACGGATTGGCGCATATTCCCGAGGGGAACGGGCCTTTTCCGGTGATAATACAGATCAGGGGGTTTATAGATCAAAGCGGCTATCTGCCTGGCGCAGGGACGTGGCGGAGCGCGGAAAAGTTTGTCCAGGCGGGATTTTTGTCGCTGGCTCCGGACTTTTTGGGATACGGGGGATCAGATAATCCGTCAGCGAATATCTTTGAGGCCAGATTTCAGACTTACACGACTGTTTTAAATCTACTGGCTGACATATCCTCTTTACCTATGGCAGATGCGGGGAAAGTGGGTCTGTGGGGACACAGTAACGGCGGGCAAATAGCATTGACGGTTTTGGAGGCATCGGGGCGGGATTATCCCACTTCACTTTGGGCTCCGGTAACGGCTAGATTTCCCTATTCGATTCTGTATTATACCGATGACGCTGAAGACGGGGGAAAAGCGCTGAGGGAAGATCTGGCAGAATTTGAGAGCGATTATGATTCGGATGAATTTGCCATGACTCAACATCCGGATTTAATAGATGCCCCAATAATCTTACATCAAGGTACAAGGGATACCTGGGTACCGGTAAGCTGGAGCAGAAACTTGGTGAAAAGACTGAAAGATCTGGATAAAAAAATTAATTATGTTGAATATCCCGGAGCGGACCATAATTTATTACCCGTGTGGCAGACGGTGGTAGATAAGGACATTCAGTTTTTTAGAGAAGAGATGGGGTTGACGCAAAGCGAATAGGTTGGTAATAATTGATGGTGCGCGGAATAAAATACGTCTTCGTTTCCGGAGGAGTGATATCCGGGTTGGGAAAGGGGATAACAGCCGCCTCGACGGGGTTGCTTTTAAATTCCAAGGGGGTGAGGACAACGATGGTGAAAATTGATATGTACCTGAACGTGGATGCGGGGACGATCAGGCCGGCAGAACATGGGGAGGTATTTGTGACCGACGACGGAATTGAAACCGATCAGGATATCGGTCACTATGAAAGATTTTTGAACCAGACTTTAAGAAGGGAAAATTATATGACCACGGGGATGGTGTATAAGGCAGTGATAGACAGAGAGAGGGCCTTCGGATACAACGGGGAGGACGTGGAAGCGATTCCGCATGTTACGGATGAAATAATCGCCAGAATTATTAAGGCCGGGGAAGTGAACAATGCCCAAGTGGTGATTGTCGAGCTGGGGGGGACGGTTGGTGAATATCAGAACGGATTGTTTTTTGAAGCCGGCAGGATAATGAAACTAAGACAACCCAAAGATGTGGTGCATATCCATGTTTCGTATCTACCGGTGATAAAAAGTATCGGTGAACTGAAAAGTAAACCGACCCAGCAGTCGGTGCATGTGCTCAATTCCATGGGAATACAGCAGGATTTCCTGGTGGCTAGGAGTGAGAAAGAGATAGACAAGAGACGACGGGAAAGACTGGCATTATTCTGTAACATGCGGGATGAAGATATCATTACCAACCCCGATCTGACGAATATCTATGAAGTTCCGATTTGGCTTGAAAAACAGGACTTTTCGAATAAATTACTGCGCAGAGCCGGCCTAAAGCCCCGGAAAAAAGATTTGAAAGAATGGCGGGAGTTTGCCGGAAAACTGGCAACAGGGGGAAAAGAATTAAGAATAGCCATGGTGGGTAAGTATTTTCAAACCGGTGATTATATGTTGTCTGATGCTTATATCTGTGTAATAGAGGCGTTAAAACATGCCGGGGTAATAATGGGAGTAAGGCCGGTGGTGGAGTGGGTGATTTCGGATAAAGTTGACAGGAAAGCGGTAGATAAACAATTGAATGGTTTTGACGGAATTATTGTACCCCAAGGATGGGGAAGCCGGGGAGTGGAAGGAAAAATTGCGGCGGTAGAATTCGCCAGGAGGAAAAAAATTCCGTACCTGGGATTGTGTTTCGGAATGCAGATGGCAGTTATTGAATACAGCAGGAACATTCTGGGACTTGACGAAGCCAATTCGACTGAGGTGAATCCGAAAACTAAATATCCGGTGATTCATATCATGCCGGACCAAAAAAAGTATCTGGAAGCACACCATTACGGCGGAACGATCAGACTAGGTTCCTGGCCTTGCTCGGTTGAACCAGGGTCAATATTAGAGAAAGCGTATAAAAGTTATGGGAAAGAACCAAACAAAATTTTTAATGACCAATTTGAAATTTTAAATCAATTTAAAAATTTAAATTTGAATGAAAATTTGAAATTAAAAATTAGTAATTTAATTTATGAAAGACATAGGCACAGATATGAAGTGAATAATGAATATCGGGAAAAACTGGAAAAAGCAGGTTTGGTGGTGTCCGGAGTCAGCCCGGACGGGAAGCTAGTGGAGGCGGTGGAGTTACCCCGGAAAGTACATCCGTTTTTCGTAGGCACCCAGTTTCATCCGGAATATAAATCCCGGCCGTTGTCAGCACACCCGCTGTTTTTGAGTTTTATAAAAGCGGCCATTGACCGGAGATAGTATCATGGATGTTCATGGGATTTTTTGAGCAGGTTTATAAATTTGTAAAACAGATACCGGAAGGCAAGGTAATGACTTACGGGCAGGTGGCGCAGGCTATCGGGACAAGGGATGCAAGAAGAGTGGGCCAGGTACTGCATGCCAACAAGGATTCGAAAGTACCCTGTCACCGGGTGGTTTTTGCCGACGGATCTCTGGCTCCCGGTTATGCTTTCGGTGGGGCGGAAGAGCAAAGGAAAAGACTGTTGGCCGAGGGGGTGGAGTTTGTCGGTGACAAGGTGAGCCCTGAGGCGTTATAATATGGCTATTCTTTTAAGAAAGGCGGAAATGAATTTTGAAACGACAAAGTATCCAGGCAACAAAGTTGCAGAGTAAACAGGACCCCCAGACAATGGAGGAGCTTTTGGCTTTGACCGGATATAAGCCCAAGGGTTTTAAACGGGGAGAAACGGTGAAGGGGAAAGTGGCCGAGGTGACAGGTAAGACAGTGTATGTGGATATAAACGGAAAGGCGGAGGCCGTAGTGGCCGAGCAGGAGTTTGAGCTGGCCAAGGATTATTTCCGAGCCTTAAAACCAGGGGATGAGGTGACGGGAGTGGTGCTGATTTCGGAGAATGAAGCCGGACAGGTGATTTTGTCTTTAAGGCGGGCGGCGGTGGAGAGTAAATGGAAGACTTTTGAACAGGCATTGGCTGATGACCAGGTGATTTTGGTGAGAGGAAAAGAGGCAACCCGCGGCGGAATACTGGTGGACGCGGACGGTATATATGGTTTTATCCCGACCTCGCAGGTTGGTCGGGAGCTGGAGGGTAGTTCAGGTTCTCTGGCAGGAAAGTCCATTGCGGTGAAAGTGCTGGAGGTTGATAAACTCCAGAACAGACTGGTGTTGTCTGAAAGGGCGGTGTCGGAGGCGGAGGAGATCGAGAAAAGGCGTTTAGCTCTGTCCAAGGTGACCATCGGCGGAGAATATGACGGCCGGGTGGTGGGTATGGTTCCGTTCGGAGTGTTTGTAGAGATTGAAACCAAATCTAAACCCAAGACCAAGAAGGACGAGGAGATGAAACTAGAGGGGTTGGTGCATATCTCCGAGTTGTCCTGGGAAAAGGTGGAAGATGTAAATAAGGCTGTGAAGGAAGGTGAACCCCTGAAAGTACAGGTAATCGGAATTGATGAGGAAAACGGGAAGCTGGCATTGTCAGTAAAAAGACTGACATCCGATCCCTGGCTGATAGTCGGGAAAAAGTATAAAACAGACAGCAAGCATAAGGGAGTTGTAACAAAGGTAGCTCCTTATGGAGTGTTGGTCAGGCTGGAACGCGGAATTGAAGGGCTGATCCATGCATCCAAGATGCCCGCCGGAGTGGCTTTTAAAGAGGGTGATGAAGTTGAGGTATTTGTGGAATCAGTCGATCTGGACAAACGCCGTCTTTCACTGGGAGTAGTATCCAAGGATACAAAGGGAATAATCTACAAATAAATCAATGTATGATTAAAGAAGGGGAATATACCATTGAATGGTCACCTACAGCCGGGAATTGTTCTGAGAAATGTGGGCCGTTCAGGTCGGCATTGCGCCTCGTAATGAAAAAACTCAAAAACAGAACCAGGTGGGAACCGGGACTTACGGGGTTGGGGTTTAGTTGCGGAGTAGAAGGATGCAAGGCTAAATTTTTTGTGGAATGGTGTCCGAGAAGGCATCTATTAACGGTCGGTAAGTCCTCTGGGAAAAACCCCGGATGTTTGGAGTAGTTGGTTTTAGGTTTGTGGTATAAGTGAGAAATGGCCAGACAAAGGAGCAAGTGGATTTGCCAGCAATGCGGATTCAGCCAGAGCGGGTGGGCGGGGAGGTGTCCGGAATGCGGCGCCTGGAATAGTCTGGTGGAAACGGTGGAGAAATCTAACAACTCTAAACGTAAAACGCTAAAACCTGGGAAAATTTACAGGTCGTCTGAAGTCAAGATTTCGGAAAGAGGAAGGATAAAGACTGGTATAGGAGAATTGGATAACGTGCTGGGAGGGGGGTTGGTTGCCGGAATGGCGGTGCTGGTAGCCGGAGAACCGGGGATCGGCAAATCGACCCTTTTGACACAGGTGGCAATGGCGAATCCAGGTGTATTGTATGTGTGCGGAGAGGAGAGTGCTTCACAAGTTGTTTTACGGGTGAAACGGCTGGAAGCAATAATCCATAAGACTCGAACTCCAGGTTTTCTATTATTTGAAAGCACGAATACGGACGAGATAGAGTCTGAGGTAGAGAAACTGAAGCCGGGCCTGGTGATTGTAGACTCCATTCAGACACTGACCACACAGGATTTAGCCGGGACGGCGGGATCGGTCGGACAGGTGAGAGAATGTGCGCACAGACTGACTTTATTGGCAAAAAGGCTTGATATCCCTGTATTTTTAGTCGGTCATGTGACTAAAGAAGGAAATATTGCCGGACCGGCGGTGTTGATGCATGTAGTAGATACAGTGCTGTGGTTTGAGGGAGAACGAGGCCAGGCATTGAGATTGGTGAGAGCTGTGAAAAACCGGTTCGGGCCGACAGACGAGACGGGGGTATTTGAAATGACCGAAACTGGGTTGTCAGGTGTGGCTAATCCATCCCGGATGCTGTTGGCAGAAAGGATGGAAAAGGTCCCCGGAAGCGTGGTATCTGTGGTGTTGGAGGGGACGAGGCCGATGCTGGTGGAAATTCAGGCGTTGACCGTATCTACCCAGTCCCCGCTACCCAGGCGGGTGGCGACAGGGATAGATTTTTCCCGGCTGCAGACCTTGGTGGCGGTGTTGATGGCCAGAGTGGGCCTACATTTGGGGAATGTGGATATCTTTGTGAATGTGACCGGGGGTATCAAGCTGGCAGACAGAGGTGTGGACTTGGCGATTTGTCTGGCAATCGCTTCAGCTTTTTTGGCCAGGAGTTTGCCTGCGGATGTGGCCGCGGTCGGTGAGGTGGGGCTGATGGGAGAGGTGCGCAAAGTAACAGGCTTGGAGCGACGAGTCAAGGAGGCTAAAAAGATGGGCTACAAGGTAGCATCGGCTGAGTCGGGAAGGTCGGTAGCTGCGGCGGTAAAGAAACTGCTCACAAATTGATAACAGGCAAGTGTGAAAAATATTCGGGAATATTACCAAGTTATATACTATCCACAAGAGCCTTTATATGGTCGTTATATTAGTTTGTTCTAACTTATAGGACTATCTATTTATAAGTATTAATAACTATAGGTTGCGATAGTTGACAAAAGGTGATAAACTTCCGCTTGAGGGTCACGTAGCAATGAAGAAACTGCTCAAGTTTTGGACAGGAAGGACTGCCCGCAGGCGGAAAGGTGGTCGTGCAATATTAAACCAGAGAGGTTGGATGAGAGACCAGTTGGAAAGAATGATACGTATGGAACAGGGGATTATTTCAGGCAGTGTAGGGAGGTAAAAAAAGAAAAATAGAAAAGAGCATCGCCATCGCTGGTTTGAGGGCCACGAGTAGCAATGCTCTTTGAGAGGAAATCGCCTGGACAGATCTGGCGATTTACACTTGATATAGGTGATAACACTGCCCCCAATCTCTTGTCAAGAAAAATATTACTTGATAGATTGCTCTTTTTTTAATGTTTTAGCCAGGAGGAATCATCCCGAGCGGTACGGGGATGATACTCAGCATGGAAGACCGGCAAATCCGGTGAAAACCGGTTGGTAGGTAGGGCAGGCCGACCAATTGCTACCGGGTGAGCAGGTCTTCCATACTGAGTTATAATGGACGGATTTCCTAAAGAAGAGTATGAAAAAAAATCTGAAAATATGGATTGTATGGATGGCTGCGACAGCAGCGGCTTTTGCTACCGGAGCTGCTGTGAATGCGGCAGCGATCAATTTCGGCGGGGGAGTGTATGTGAATTTGTGCGGAAGCGGAACCGCGGCTTCGTATTACAGCTGTGATCCGGGTTGCAGTATTCAGACAGGATCCTGCCAAAGCCAGAATGAGGGAGTGGTAAAGTGGATTTGCAGTGGAAAGTGGGGACAATGCCTGGAATCGGAGTCAGGGTGGAGTAATTTTGAGGATGTAGATAGCCCGGGATGTTCAAAAACCATTCAGATTTCACTGTTTGATAAGAAATGCCGCCGGCAGGATAACAGCTGGGATGAAAGCTGCAAAATGCTGGGTTATATGGTGTGGTATTCGGGTGATTGCCGGACCTCTACCAGTCCGACAGTGACACCGAGGTTGACACCTACCCCGTCAGCAGGACCAACCAGAACTCCCACACCAACGACGGCTCCCAAACCAACCACCACCCCGGCGTCCAAGATTTCCAGTCCGGTTCCGACGCTGATTCCCGGTGTGGCAAACGTTTGCGGAAATTACTGTACCAAAGGCGAAGACTGCGGGGCGGGCTTTGCGTGCCAGGACGGAGTGTGCAGGAATCCCAGCTGCCCGGGTGACGAGAGCTGCTTTTGCGGCGATGTAGCCGGGGCTGTCACAGATAAAAATCCGAAGACGGGATGGGAGGAATGGGTATTGCTGGCGGGTGCGTTGATACTGGGACCGGCGGGATGGAAATTGAAGCGCATGGCTAAAGCATGAGACTGAAAAAAAGATTTTATCTATTCACCGGAGGGAGCATGGAGGTGGCAGCGGTGTTGCTGGTGCTGATAGGGGGCGGGGCATTTTTGGGCAGGGAACTTAAATATGTCTGGATCAGGACACCTTTGGGAAGGACTGTGCAAAGATTTGAACAATTACCTCCGCCGCAACTGGTGGTGGAAAACGAATTGGGTAACACAGCCATACAAGCTGAACAACCGGGGTGGAAAGTACCTGATGATAATTATTCACTGTTTATTCCGGAAATCGGGGCTATTAGCCGGGTCATTTCAGCCGTAGATGCGGGAGATGCGAACGAGTATCTTCCGGCCTTACAACAGGGAGTAGCGGAGGCAAAAGGAATGGCGCATCCCGGTGAAAAGGGGACCACTTATCTGTTTGCCCATTCGGTAGGGAGCAGAGCCGATTTTGCCCGTTATAACGCAGTATTTTATTTGCTACATAAACTTGAAACCGGGGATAAGGTGGAAGTGGTTTACGGAGGCAGGCTGTTTAAATATGAAGTTGAAATACGGGAGATTCTGGAGCCGAAAAATGTGAAATACCTGGTGCCCCAGTCGGAGGAAGAAAAGTTGGTTTTGGCCACCTGTTATCCTCCGGGCACAACCTGGAAAAGGCTGGTGGTAGTGGCCAAACCGGCCTATTGACACCCGGATGGAGGATGCTATACTAACAGCAATTCTCCGGGTTTTTGGAAATTTCCCCTCTAATCCCGAAATTTTAATGATACTGTGATAATTGCAGCTACTTCCTAAACAGTTTTTTTATGGCTGATGACCTTTCGGATGTTAACGGCAACCAGGATTTGGGGGCGGATTCCGGACCTCTGACCGGGTCGGGGGTGCGCTCGGTTATGAGACCGGGTGTAGTCAGGGTAATTGGACGGGTAACACCCCGGCAATCGTCAGGGGGTTACGGCCGAATTCAGCCAAGACAGGTAGTCAGACCGGTGGTTACTCCGGTTTCTTTTGACGGGGTGGTGGATGACAGAGTGATTCCGGATGCGGGTTTGCCGACAGAGTACGTAGAAGGGTTTTTGGACATCACACCGGACGGGCACGGTTATCTGAGGCCGAAGATGATCCCTTCGTCAAAGGATGTATATATCTCTGCTTCACAAGTCCGGCGGTTTAATTTACGGCCGGGAGATATGGTGGGAGGACAGGCAAGAGAGCCCAAGGAGAACGAGAGGTTTTGGGGCCTTTTGAAAGTGGAAAAGGTGAACAATTTGCCGGCAGAGGAAGCTGCCAACAGACCTGCTTTTGACAGCATGACGGCGGTTTTTCCGGAAGGACAACTGCGGCTGGAAACAGACCCGGAAATACTTTCGACCCGGATTATTGATTTAATTGCCCCGATCGGAAAGGGACAGCGCGGGCTGATTGTAGCCCAGCCAAAAGCCGGAAAAACCTGGCTACTGCGGGAAATTGCTACTGCTCTTTCAAAGAATTATCCGGAAATGCATTTGATGGCAGTTCTGATAGGGGAACGACCGGAGGAAGTAACGGAAATTACCAGATCCCTGAAGGGGGAGGTGGCTGCTTCTCATTTTGATGAGCCGCCGCTGGAGCAGGTAAGAATTGCGGAGCTGGCATTGGAACGGGCTAAAAGACTGGTGGAGTTAAAGAAAGACGTGTTTGTGCTGCTGGACTCTATTACCCGATTGGCCCGGGCATACAATATGATTTCTCCGGATTCAGGTAAGACGCTATCCGGAGGCTTTTCCGCGGCGGCTATTTATCCGGCTAAAAAAGCGTTCGGAGCAGCTAGAAGGTTTGAAGAAGGGGGGTCCCTGACTATCTTGGGGACTTGTTTGGTGGATACCGGTTCCCGGCAGGATGACTTGGTTTATGAGGAATTCAAAGGAACCGGAAACATGGAATTACATCTAGACAGGCGGTTGGCCGACAGGCGGATTTTCCCGTCATTTAATTTGTTACAAAGCGGAACCAGAGGAGAAGAGAAGCTGCTGGGTGACAGGCTGGAGAAAGTGATCCAGCTGCGCCGGATGCTGGACATGCTGGACGGGGACGAGAGGACGGAACTGTTGATTGCCAAAATGAAAAAAACCAAGGATAACGAGGACTTTTTGAAAAATCTGACGAAGTCCTGACACGTTGCCCAGGGAGAGTAGAATTGGAGTATGAATTTGATATTGCTGCCGGGGAATAATTGGCGCAATCAGGCTTGGATAGAGCAGTTAAAGCAAGCGGTAGAGCCGGATTTTGAACAGATTTGGGTGCAGTACTACGATAATTGGAAAGCACGGACCGCGCTATTAAATATTGATTTGGAAACGGATAAATTGGCTAAAAATTCGCGGAGTCTCGGGAAATATTGCATTCTGGCAAAATCGGCGGGTACGTTATTGGCGATGAAAGCAGTGAAAGAGGGGGAAATAAAACCGGTTAAATGTATATTTGTAGGGACAGCTATCAGATGGGGACAGGAGCAAGGTTGGCCGGCGGAAAAATGGGCAGAAGGCTACTCCGTCCCGACTTTGTTTATACAGAAATCAGAAGATCCGGTGATGACATTCGGAGAACTGCGATTTACATTGGAAAAGGCGGGGGTAAAAAAATCCAAATTGGTGGAATTGCCGGGACGGTCCCATCACTATGAAGATATAATGGGCTTGCGATTTATGGTTAAAGACTTTGTGAAATGAATTCAGCTACTGCCGTTTCGCCGGCAAATATAGCCTTTATCAAATTTTGGGGGAAGACAGATTCGAACCAGAATATTCCATATAACGATTCGATGTCGATGAATTTGAGTGGATGCCTGACAACGACGACGGTGGAATTTGACCCGAGACTGGATGACGACCGGATAGTTATCAACAAATTCGAAGCCAGCGGCAGTGGTAAACAGAGAGTGGTCAGAATATTGGATATTGTCAGGAGGGAAGCAGGGATGGGGCTGAAAGCCAAAGTGGAGTCCGCTAATAATTTTCCGACAGCATCAGGGATTGCCTCGTCGGCAGCTGCCTTTTCCGCCCTGGCTATGGCGGCGAGTACGGCAGCGGGTTTGACGCTGTCAAAAAGGGAACTTTCGAGATTGGCCAGATTAGGCTCCGGATCGGCCTGCCGGTCGATTTTTGACGGATTTGTGTACTGGAAAGGGGGAAAAGACGACAGGACTTCTTATGCTTACCAACTGGCTCCGGTTACCCACTGGGATCTCTGGGACATTGTGGCTGTGGTGGCCAAAGAGAGTAAAAAAGCCAGCTCCACCCAAGGGCACTCTGTTGCGACCAGCAGCCCGTATTTCCGGCAGAGACAAAGGGGATTACCGCTGCGGATTAAGCAGATGAAAGAGGCGATGTTGAAAAAAGATTTTCCTAAGTTCGGGAGGCTTTTGGAGGAGGAAGCGGTTGATTTGCATGTGATGGCGATGACATCCCGGCCGCCTATTTTTTATTGGAACAGCGGGACAATGGAGGTAATGAAAAAGATCCGGGAATGGAGGGAGGAGGGTAAGGAAGCTTACTTCACGATGGATGCGGGGGCAAACGTCCATGTAATCTGCCGGGCGAAAGATGAAGCAGAAATAAACCAGAGACTCGGGAGGATTGCCGGGATCGAAAGCACGATTGTAAACAAGCCGGGCAGAGGGACATGGTTGATATGAAAAAAATAGTGATGATCAAATTGGGAGGTGGACTAATCGCGCCGAAGGAGTGGGCTTGGGAGACTCCGGACGGGGGAGTAATCGGCCGGCTGGTAAAAGAAATTAAATCGGGCAGCGGTGATAGGGGGATAGTTTTGGTGAGCGGGAGCGGGAACTTCGGCCACCAGGCGGTGAAAAAATACGGGATAGATACGGAAGACGGGGTGGAGAAGGTCAGGAAAAGTGCCGGTAAAATCGGAGCGATTGTCGCCGGTGATGCGGCTGCTGCCGGTTTGAAAATTGAACTGATTGTGCCCCATGAAATATGGCCAAACGGCCGCACGGAATCGGTCTCAGAATCCTTAAAAGCCGGGAATACGGTGGTACTGTATGGGGATGTGATGGGGATTGGACGGGGGGAGTGGAAAGTGTGGTCCGGGGAGAAGTTAATTTCGGAAACGGTTAAACATATGAATGAATCGGGGCGCGAGATCGGGATGATAATTCAGGTGAGCCGGGAGGAGGGGGTATGGGATAAAAACGGGAAAATAATTCCGGAAATAAATCAGAATAACTGGAGAAAAATAAGGAGTGAGGTGGGGGGAGCGACAGGGACGGATGTGACCGGAGGGATGCTGCATAAAGTGGAGGAAAGTTTGGAAATTACCCGGAAATTCGGTATAAAAACATGGATTATCAGCGGGAGAGTGAAAGGGAGACTGGAAAAATTGTTGGCGGGGGAGAAAGTTTTTGGGACAGTGGTGGGTTAGAAACCCGGTTCTCGGTTTTTTAATGCCAAGATAGCAGCTTCAGTGGGTGAAAGCGGCTGATTATTACCCAGCTTTGCTTCGATTAGTTCGATGGCTCTTCGTTCTCTACGAGGAGGTCGTCCAAGATTTGCCAAGCGAGTGATGATGGCGTAGTGTATTGGGATGGATGTATCGGCAATAATTGCTGCCAGATTGAAGAGACTCGGATTTAGAGTTGCTTCTTGGCGAAGAGCTTGAAGGGCTTGTTCTCTGAGAGTTGTAGCCATGAGATTAAAAATCCGGCTGAGCCGGATCAGACCTCCTCAAAGCTGTCTAATTGCAGCTTATATTTTGTATTATACCCGGGGGCTTGAAGCAAGTCAATTTTGGAGGGGAATAAAAGAGGAGAGTTGATAATAAATAAATATGAATTTATATCAATTGGAGGAAAAGTTAGCCCGGTTGCGGGAGAGGTTGCGCGCACTGGAAACGGTTGAGGCGGAAAAGATCCGCCGGAAGCGGATATTGGCTGATATGGGTGATGACTATCGGGAGAATGAAGGGGCAAAACTGGTAATGGAGGACCACAATCTATTTCACCAACGGGTTTTGAGCCTGAAGAAAGAAATTTACGAAGTCAAAAAGCAGATTATGAAATTGAAGCATTTTGGGTAAGGGACTCTACGATGGTTTCGAAGTGGAAGGAGCGGGAGGCCTTGATAAGAATGCAGAGATGAGAGTTGCGAGAGGAGAAATCTATGACACGTTGGGATAGGGTTTCGACGGTGTCGAAATACTGCCCGGTGCCGGCGGCGGCAATGGTGTATTTGGTAGCCGGACCGGTACACAATAAATTCTCTATTTTCAATTTACGAATTTTCAGACCGACTTCTTCATGAGCAGATTGTTCGTATTGACCCAGCTCGTTCATTTGTCCGAAAACAAAAACCGGAGTATTGCCTGTTAAGCGGGAAATTTCGATTAGTGTGTCCAATGAAGCAGCGACTGCCAGAGGATTGGCATTGTGGGTGTCGTCTAAAAGCAGCGGTCCGTTTTTGACTGGGATGAGATAGAGGCGTCGGGAGGGGACCGGGGAATGCTCCAATCCATAGACTATATTTTGCGGATGAACATTAAACAGAATGGCAATTGTGGCGGCAGCAGCAGCAGGATAGGCAAAGTGGCGTCCCAGAAACGGGAGATGAATGGTAAATGATTTTTGATTGATGACTAGTTCGACTTTGGTTTTGAGGTCGGAGGAGATGACAGAAGATTTGATTTGGGTGAAGCAATTCGGTGAAGCACCAAATTTGAAGACTGAGCCAGAGACCGGGAGGTTAATATTCGGATCGTCGGCATTGATGACTGCCGGGGCAGACGGTACTAATGCATCAATGAGCTTAGCTTTTTCCGAGGCGACGACAGAAACATCTTTCAGATACTGGGTGTGGGTGCGGTTGGCATTGAGATAGACAGCCCCGTCAGGCCGGGCTAGCCAAGTATAAAAGTCCATATCACCGGGATACTCAATGCTCATTTCCAGGATAAGATAGCGAGTGCGCATGGAACAGCGGAGAATTGTGGTGGGCAGGTTGTAGGTGGAGGTAATATTGTCCAGGGTGGAGACGGTTGGTCCTTCCAGGGAAAAGACGGAAGTGAGCATATTTTTGGTGATGGTTTTACCGGCAGAGCCGGTAACGGCGATGACCTTGAGTCCGGAAATACGCTGTAGAAACAGCAGGTAGTATTTGGCGATACGGCGCTTCAACGGGTGAATGAACCAGTGGAGAAGGGGATTGATTTGCCGGTCCGGAAAAAGTTCCTGGTGGGGAAGAGGTCCGGTCCAAAGCCGAAGCAAATAATTCGTATCAGTCATAGACTTTACCGCGGTAATCGACATCATAAATATATAAAGTTTGGTTTGGGGGATCGAAGGAATAGATTATTCTTAGTGGCCAGGCATAGTAACTTCGGTAGCCTAACAAAACACCACCCAGCTGCTTACCGAGGAGTGGGTTGTCTTTTAGTATACCGATTTTTTTTCTGGCCTTTTTCTTTTCCACCGGACCTATTTTTTGGAGGTGTTTGACTGCCGTCGGGGAGAAAATAATCTCCATGAATTAGAGTTTACCATCCGATAAGTTTGTCGGCTTTAGCAGCGGGGATACCTTTGCCTGATTTAATCTCTTTGATTCCCTTTTTGATAGATGTAACAAATTCTTTATCAGACATTATTTTCATAGTCTCTAACCACCCTTCGTATTCTTCAAACGGCATAATGACAACTTTGGTTTTACCGCGTAGAGTAATGGTGAATTGGCGGAGTTTATCCGAAGCTTCATCCAAAAGCTGATAGAAATTAGCTCTAGCTTCGTGGGCTTGGAGAGTGGAACTTAATTGGGTCACGATATAATGGTACTACTAGTGGTACTACTTTGTCAAGAGGCGGGGGATAAACGGGGAGAGGCGGGTGAGAACTTCGTAAGCGATATTACCCGTGGATTTTGCCAAGTCCCAGGCACTCTGATTAGAACCCAATATTTCTACTGTTTTTCCCAATGGATTGGCCACATTAGATAAGTCCAAAGAGATAAAGTTCATAGCAACTCTGCCAATAATCGGGGTGGATTTATTATTTATATACACCAGGCCTTTATTTGCCAGACGGATATCTAAGCCGTCACTATACCCTAAGGGTATCAGACCCATAACCTTTTTTTGATTCGTGGTATAGGTTGCACCATATCCCACCGTTTCTTCTGTGGATAAGTTACGGACTAAAACAATTTTAGATTTCCATAGGATAGCTGGTTTTAGAGCAGGAATAATGGTGAGGCTAGGGTTTGGAGAAAGACCATAAATTGTAATTCCCGGGCGGACGAGATCCAGGTGGGTTTGGGAATAGTTGAAAATGGCGGCAGAGTTGGCGCAGTGGGCCAAAACGGCGGGAAAAAGATATTTGGTTTGGGAGACGGTTTGGAGGAAAACATCGAGTTGTTTGAGGGTGGCTATTTTGTTTGTATCGGCGCTGTGAAAATGAGTGTAAATACCTTCAAGAGTCAGATGGGGGGATCTTTTGATTAAAGCCAGAGCTGATAGCAGTTCGATGGGGGAAAGACCTAAGCGGTTCATGCCGGTATTGACTTTGAGATGAATGGAGATAGAGGATCGAGATAGAGATAGAGATTGAAGAAAATCGAGTGAGTGGACACATAAGGAGATGTGATGTTTGGCGACGAGGAGAAAGTCTGACGGAGAAACCGGGGCAGTGATCAAGATGGGTGTTTTTAAACCTAATTTTCTGATAGTTAGAGCTTCTGAAATGGTGTTTACGCCAAAGAAATCGACGTGGGGTGCAAGCACCGGAGCGGCGATGTTCAGTCCGTGGCCATAGGCGTTGGCTTTGACCATAGCCATAATTTTGGCGGATTTGGGAATTTTCCGGCGGAGCACGTGCAGGTTGTGACGGAGAGCAGAGGCAGAAATTTCTATCCAATGGAGAGGGGAATCTCCCATGCTTGCGTATTATAATGCAGGCATGACAAAAATGAGAGTAGGGTTGGTGTTTGGGGGCAGATCCGGAGAGCATGAGGTGAGTGTAAGGTCGGCGAAATCCATTTATGAAGCGCTGGATAAGAATAAATATGAAGTGGAACTTTTGGGAGTGGATAAGACCGGGCAGTGGCACAGAATGGACCAGAAATGGCTACCGAAAGGGGCGGAGATGAAAGCGTTGCCCAGCGGGGAAAAGGGGTTGGCGGTGCAGGAAGAGAAGGTGGATATATTTTTTCCGATTATCCACGGAACTTTCGGAGAGGATGGGACACTACAAGGTCTCTTTGAACTTTTGGATGTGGCATATGTGGGGGCGGGGGTGCTGGGGTCGGCGGTCGGGATGGATAAGGATGTGCAAAAGAGATTGTTGATTCAGGCCGGGATACCGGTAGCAAATTATGTCAGTCTAAGTTTAAGTACAAGTTCAGGAAACCCAAAGATTCCTTTTAAATTCCCGGTGTTTGTGAAACCGGCGAATATGGGATCGTCGGTGGGGATAAGTAAGATAGAGAAAGAGATAGAGGTAGAGAAAGCGATAAAATTGGCTTTTCAGTATGACACTAAAGTGATTGTTGAGGAGGCGGTAGAGGGCAGGGAGATTGAAATATCAGTGTTAGGAAATGAGGAGCCGACAGCATCGTTACCGGGGGAAGTGATACCCCGGGGGCATGAGTTTTATGACTATGAGGCCAAATATATTGATGAGAATGGGGCGGAATTGGTGATTCCGGCCAGATTGTCAGCAGAACAGATAAAGATATGTCAGGAATTAGCGGTTAAAACATTTAAAGTTTTGGAATGTTCCTGTATGGCACGGGTGGACATGTTCCTGACTCCGGAGGGTAAATTTGTGGTTAACGAAATTAACACCTTACCGGGATTTACCAATATTTCGATGTACCCTAAGTTGTGGGAAGCGACGGGAATAAAATATGCCGATTTATTGGATAAACTTATCCGACTGGCGTTGGAAAAGAAGAAGGAAAAGGATAAATTGAAGAGAAGTTATTCTTGAGTAATGAACTTGACAAGTATTTAATGTGGTTATATACTTTGCATTATTATGTATACAGTTACATTAACTCGGCAGGGACAGATTACCATACCATCGGGGATGAGGAAGAGTATGGACATTAAGGGGGGTGATAAATTGAACTTTATTGTTCGGGGAAAGGGAATTGAGGTGTCCAAAGCGACCGGTTGGGAGTCCTTAAGGGGCGTGCTGGTGGAATTTAAAGGAAATTATCCGACTAAGAGACAACTTGCCAGGGCTCATATATCCGGTTTGAATCTAAGAACCCGAAAGGATGCAAAAAATACTAGTCGATACCAACGTTTTGCTTAGGTATCTGGTAGACGGTGATACGTTACTAGAAAAAATAGCTGATAAGGGTGTTGTGTGGCTGGTTGAGGAAGTCGTGATAGAGCTGGTGTTTGCGTTACAGGAGCACTATGGTCAATCCAGAGAGAAAATATTTGGATGGGTAGTGGATTTACTTATGAAGCCAAATTGCGAAAGTAACAGAACTTTATTATTTAATACCTTGGCCGTTTACAGAGATCAAACTAACTTGAGTATTGTTGATGCATATTTATTTGCCTTGTCAGAAGAAAATAAAGTTGAATTGGTAACTTACGACAAGAAGCTTAAACGGAAATTGATTAAACAATAACGACTTCGTATTCCAGATCAATTGAGAAATGTTTTTTGATGTCGGCGCGCATGGCCTCGGCGAATTCGTAAACTTCGGCACCCGTGGCACCGGGGTAGGTTACGATGACTAAGGCGTGTTGATCGAAAGTGCCGACGTTACCGACTCTTTTGCCTTTCCAACCCAATTCATCGAGGAGTCTTCCGGCCGGTATTTTGACATAGTCGGAGGTAGCCAGGGCAGGATCGGTAAGTTTAGGGTAGTCCATGCCCGTAGTGGGGTAGTACTGAATATCCGGGATTTTATTTTGGAGATCGGCTAATTTGGTTTTGGTAATAAAAGGGTTTTTGAAGAAACTGCCGGCGGTACCCTGTTTGTGCCAATCGGGCATTTTTTGGGTACGGATGTTAATTACTGCACGGCTGACATCCTGGACGGCGTAGGGAGGTTCAGCAATTTTTGCAATTTCCGTCTGAAGAGATTCGTAACGGGAATAATAGTCGAGTTTGGAGTGAGAAGATTTGGAAAGTCTGAAGGTAACTGAGGTAATTAAGAATTGATTTTTCAGTTCGTGTTTAAAGGTGCTATTCCGATATTTGAATTGACAATCGGAATTGGAGAGGATGTAAGATTTTTGGGCTGAGAGATTGAAATAATTTACAGAATCGATTGTTTGATCCACGGATTGGCCGTAGGCCCCGATATTTTGAATGGGAGCGGCTCCAACACAGCCGGGGATAAGAGCCAGGTTTTCGATTCCCGACCAACTGTTTTCTGCGGTGTACATGACAAATTTGTGCCAGTTTTCACCGGCACCAACCTCGATGACGACGGAATCTGCGGATTCTTTGAGGACATTTATCCCAGGAAGATTAATTTTGGCAACAGTTCCGGGAAAGTCTTTTGTAAATAGCACGTTTGCCCCCTCGCCCAGGAAAAAGACATTTTCGGAAGGGAGTTTTTTAATATCAGCCAAAGTATTTATTTCTATCAACTTTTCGGTTTTGGCGGGTACACGCAAAGTAGTATATGGGGAGAGGTCAACCATTAGGGTTTAAATTCGATGATGAGGAAATTCTTTCTGGCGATTAATTTGAGTTTATCACCAATCTTTAGGCGAAACCTTTGCTTGATTTGTTGAGGTATTGCGAAAGTACCATTTTGGAAATGGATGGGGATTTCAAATGGAAGAGCTTTGTTAATCATGGCGGTCGACGCGTTCGATTTTGGCTCCAAGGGAAGCAAAGCGGGAGGCGGGGTCTTCGTAACCGCGCTCGATGATTTCCGCATGGTCTATGATGCTTTCCCCTTCGGCGGCCAGAGCAGCGATGAGTATGGACATGCCGGCCCGGATATCCGGGGAAGCCAGATGGCGGCCGACCAGGGGGGTGGGACCGGTAACCAGACAGCGGTGCGGGTCGCAGAGAGTGATATTAGCACCCATTGCCACCAGTTTGTCGGTGAAGAACATCCGGGTTTCGTACATCCAATCGTGCATCAAAACAGTTCCTTGGGTTTGGGTGGCCAGTACGATCAGAGGACTGAGCAGATCTGTGGGGAAACCCGGCCAGGGACGGGTCTGGAATTTTTGGCGGATGCCCAACTTCTCCGGATCGACTGAGAGCCGGGAAGGCAGGATTTTGAGGGTGTCACTTTTGGGCCAGGAATATTTAACGCCGAAGCGGGATAAGTAGAGCAGAATCATGCGCAGATCTTTGGGATCTACTGGAGAAATGGTGATAGTACCGCCGGTGGCGGCAGCCGCAATAGCGAAGGTGCCGGCGTCTATATAATCCGGGGAGACCGGATAGGTTACGGCTTTGAGATTGGGCGTGCCCAGGACGCTGATGATACCTGATCCCAAACCGGTGATTTCGGCTCCCATACGGGTCAGGAATTGCCCCAGATCGCCCACATGCGGCTCGCAGGCGGCATCTTCGATGGTAGTAGTGTTGGGTTGAGTAGAGGCCAGAATAAGGGCATTTTCTGTGGCTGTGACGGAAGCCTCGTCCAGAAAGACGGCGACGGGTTGTTTCGGGGGGGTGAAGCTGCCGGAGACGGTGTCATTGAGGATATCGAATTTTGCTCCCAGACGGGTCAGGGCATCCAGATGGGTGCCGATAGCCCTTTTGCCAATGACGTCACCACCGGGAAAGCCGATTTTGACCCGTCCGAATTTGGCCAGCAGGGGAGACAGGAACATGACGGAGGAGCGGACTTTGCGGGATAATTCCGGGCTGACTTCCCAGTTGTTGCATCCGCGGGGATCGATAGTGATTTTAGGGGTGGCAAGGCCGGTGACTTTTGCCCCCAGAGATTCCAGAATTTCGGCCATGGCGGAGACGTCACGGATGACCGGGGCCCGGGTCAGAGTTACCGGACCGTCTGCCAAAAGAGAAGCAGCCATGAGTTTGAGAACGGAGTTTTTATTACCGGAGATGGTAATGTGACCTGAGAGCGGCGTCCCTCCGGTAACAAAAAATTGGCCCATGCCAGGGTATTATACCGGGATAGGGCAAGGTATAATCAAGCAGTGAAAGTCAAAAGAGGGCCGTGGGTAGTGACCGGGACAAAGACTGTTTACAAAAATCCCTGGATATCGGTAAGAGAAGATGAGGTGATCCGTCCGGATGGAAAGCCCGGGATTTTCGGGGTGGTAACTATGAAGGCCGGGGTGACAGTATTACCTGTAGATAATAAGGGGAAGGTATATTTAACACGGGAATTTCATTATGGGATAGGAAGAATAACAGCAGAAGCCATAAGTGGGGGAATATACTCTGGAGAAGATAAGTTGGCGGCTGCGAAACGGGAGTTGGAGGAAGAAACAGGACTTAAAGCAGCCAGGTGGCAATATCTGGACTGGATTGATCCATTTACTACTGCTGTGGTATCCCCCAACTATTTGTATCTGGCTTGTGGACTGACTGAAGGACAAAGTCATCCGGAAGGTACGGAAACGATACGCGTGATAAAAGTGCCATATGAAAAAGCATTAGAAATGGTAGAAGAAGGCGAAATTACGCATTCGGCTACAGTGGTGTTGCTGTTGAAAGCAAAAGATATTTTGGGGAAATAAATGTATAGACTTAAAACTTTGGCGAAATTCCCGGAGTTGATGCATGGGGTGTCGACGGCGGAGGAGGGGAATATGGCTGAGAAATGGGGAAACAAAGAAGAGGTAAACAGGAACAGGAGAAGATTTTTAGATAAATTAAATATTAAGATTGGGGACTGTGTGATGGCCAGTCTGGAATTGGGTATCCGGGTTATGCGGGTGGGGGGCAAAGATAAAGGAATGTATGTTGATGGTGATGTGTTGATAACCTCTGAGACGGGAGTCGGTTTGTGGATGGTGACAGCGGATTGTCATGCGACGGTGGTATATGATCCGGCAAAGAAGATTTTGGCACTGGCACACTTGGGAAGACAGGGGCTGGACGGGGGGTTGCCCGGTTTGGTAATCAATAAATTCAGGCAGTTGGGGTCAGATACGGGGGAAATTACCGTAGCGGCGGGACCGGGGATAAAGAAGGAATCGTATACCTGGATCGGGAAGTTACCATTTAAAAGAGACTGGGGGAGATTTGCGGAAAAGACAGGTGAAGATGGATATTTACTTGATACCGGAGAGTTTTTGAAACAGCAATTTATTGAAGCAGAGATAACGAAGCAGAATATAGGGGTAAGTGAAGCGGACGTGTTTTCCGACCGGAGATTTTTTTCCCACGTGCGTTCTGTGAAAAACGGTGAACCCGAAGGCCGATTTGCGACGGTGGTGATGATGAACTGGTTAGGGAATTAACTTCCGAAAATTCTAATTCGGGATTCTACAACGGCGACAGATTTCAGGCAGTAAGTCGTATTTGCCATGCCTCAGGGCGCGGCGCATCTGACGGTAGTATTTATTATCCCAAACGTCATGGAATCCCGATTTGGAAATATTACCCAGAGGTGTTTTAATGAGCGCATCACTGGCGCAAAGTATAGTTGTGCCATCTACGGTGATCTCCATTGTAAAAGACGGATGAACACAGCGGTTGGTCGGGCTTTGCAGAAGTGCTTCGGCAACATTAATGTTACCCCCTCTATTTGACAACTTTGTTAGCGGAGGATTTAGCTTTAAAATTCCATCCTCAAAATATTTTTCACCCAAGTCTTGGAGCCGGGAACTGAATTTTCCATCGTGCGGGGTCATGATTATTTCGTTGATGCCTACGTTTCTGAGCTGCAAGTAAAGATCTTCTGTCAGGTTATCACCATTGGAGTAAAAGCCGATCGTGGCCTCTGGCAATTTTTTTCTGGCATACTCGGTTCTTTGGACAATTTTTTTATCAATAGTCGGTTCTCCATAGCCATTCAGATGTAATACTCCGTTAAACCCCTTTTGGTTTGCACGCCGGGGGATTTCGCTCAAGGTATCTATAATAGAGTTATATATTTCGTCCCGCATGACCCTATATGGTCGTGTTTCGGGAAATTCTTGTTTACTTACCGGACAATAGGAACATTTTCGGGTGCAGGAGGCTACAGTCTCCACTCCAACGGCTAATGGCATGTCTGTTCTGCCATATGTGATAAATGAGGAAAATTCGGAGGCGGCCAGCTTTAGGAGCGGGAGCCAGCTTTCATGTCCGGGAATAGCGTACAGGACATTATTGTTTCTGATTTTTAACCTGGCAGTTTGTACCAGCTCTATTGGAGCAGATTTGAGTTTGTCATGAAGACGGGAAAAGAAACCAGAGATGTTTTTTTCGGGAGTAATGGCAGTATCCGCTTGTATTTCAAATTGTTGATCCATGAACTTTTATACTATATAAGATCAGCCAGCAATAGTAGATCCAGTAATAAACTTTATATATTGTTCTGCTTCGTCGCGGTAGTCTTTGAAAAGGGTGAAACTGGGAGCGGCGGGGGAGAGGAGGCAAATTTCCCCTGATGCAGTATGATCCAGTGCCAGTTTGACTGCATCCTGCATACTTTCAGTGTAATAGTACCCGATGTTCGGGTTTTGTTTAACAGAGATAATTTCACTCCAAATCCGGGGTCCGGTGGCGGGGAAAGCAATAAGTGTCTTTATACCTGAAGATAGTATCTTTTTTGCTAATTCGGAGTAATTTTGTTTGCGATCATGGCCGCCGGCGATAAGAGTGGTGACTTTGGGGTGTAATGCGTCTATAGCAGCGATTGTCGCTTCAGGAATGGTCGCCAGAGTGTCGGAGTAAAACTCAATTCCTTTTTTTGTACCTACCGGTTGCAGGCGGGTATCCAGGGGGGTGAATTCTTTGACCGCGGCGTAGAGTTTATCCTTCGGGAGATTAAGAATTTCAGCGACTTTCAGGGCGGGAATGATATTGAGCCGATTGTGTTTGCCAAGGAGTTTGGTTTTTGTAGCCGGACCGAAGTCATTAAAGGAAAATATAATTTTTTTGGCAAGGGTGGGAATATCTGTTTGAGTGATCAGATAATCTTTGGCAGATTGGAAATTGGTAATATTGTATTTGGCATTTTTATATTCCTCGAAGCCTGTGTGGTAGTCCAAATGATCCGAATAAATGGCCTGCAAAACTGCGATATGTGGGCTGGTTTGCAGATCCATCAGCTGGTAAGAAGACAGCTCTAACACGACCCAGGTGTCTGGGGTGATTTCCGGCAGGAAATCCAGCGCTGGACGACCGATATTGCCTACCAATACTACCGGTAAACTCGATTTTTTGATAACTTCATATATCAGACTGGTAGTAGTAGATTTACCCTTTGTGCCGGTAATACCGATAGTATTTTTGCTGGGGCAGACCTCAAAGAATATTTCCGTATGGGAAGTGAAAACTGCACCCCTTTTTTTAGCGGCTACTAATTCAGGTTTATGGGGAGAGATACCGGGACTTTTAATTACCAATTTCCAATTTTCAATTTTCAAATAATTTTCACCAAACTGTATATGTATCAGGGGGTCGTCGGGGAGCCAGTCGGGGGTTTTTTGATCGGCCAGACCGATAATCAGTTCAGGAAATTTCGCACGCAGATATTTGTAAGTGGATTGGCCTTCCCGGGCAAAACCCAATATGAGAACTTTATCGGATTGGGAAATTTTATCGATAATCATATTAAGTTTTTAAAACCTCACCTCTAACCCCTCTCCTAATTCAGGAGAGGGGAACCGAAGGGGTGAGGTATTGGGATTTTAATATATCTTCGAATTCCTTTGGCATGTTGGGATTATCCTGCCAGGAGGAGAGGATCCGGTCTAGTCCTTTTCCGGTAAAAGCCGCATTGGCTTCGGCGCGGGTGAGGACGCATTCGAAAGGTTTGACGGGGTTTTTGCCCAGCAGGTCATCCATAATACTTATATTTTCGGGCAGGTCAGGGGGATATGAGCCCATTATTTCCGACACTTTATCTTTACCTATAAAACAAGCCAGCATCATGGCGGTGGAAACGCATTTGGGACAGTGTTGACACCATAAGCCTTTGGGATGGCTTTTGGGATCCAGTTTGAAGTTGGTGTTGCAGCTGGAAAAGATTTTGAAATATTGTGGATAGCGGGAAAAGATTTTGGTAATTTGGATTTCGTAGAGAGGACGGAGGAAGGAAAAATATGAGATATGAGAATTGAGAAATAAGAGATATTGGTTGAAATCAGTTTCAAATTCCAGTGACTTGGAATATTGATGGTTGATGGTGTGGTCCAAATATTCGGTGTTACCTTCATCACTGCTGCGCTCGTTACTGAAGGTGATATATTTGCATTCGGTAATTTGGGCTGCCAATAATGCTTCAAATGAATGTGTAGCAGTGATAGGGACATGACCATTCAAATAGCCTAGTGAATTAAGTTCATGGAGATGGGGATCGATGGTGCTGGTCAGGATAAAAGGCGACAGGCTTGCGGTCTTGCAGACGTTTAACATCAGAGGGACAGGGTCGACCAGGAAGGGAATAACATTGTAGTGGGGTTTGAGGAGTTCGAGGGTGACGATGGAGTCTTTGCCCCCACCGACTGGAACCAGAACTTTGTTATTCCCCCATATTTTCTTAAATACCTCACCCTCTTCTCCCTCTCCTAATCTAGGAGAGGGATGGGGAGAGGTTTTAAAAGCGCTTAATGCCAGAAAATCCTTTTCGGTAAAATCAATTTGATTCTTGTAAAAATATTCCCCCATGCCTTTTAAAAACAATTTTTCCCAAAAAGAAATTTGAGAGGCAGACAGGTTTCCGGCCCGGATTTCGATGACGGGGGAGCAGGTGGATTTCCAGTAGGAGGGCATTAAAGACAGACCCATATGGAAGATGAGATTATCCAGGGTTGGTAGTACCTCACCCCTTTGATTCCCCTCTCCTAATTTAGGAGAGGGGTTAGGGGAGAGGTTAATTTTATGGGTGAAGTGGTGATCAGGTGGGATGGAATAGAAAAATTTAATTTCCAAATCCCCGTTTACTATTTCGTACTCAAACTTCTCGTAAATAAATTTGGGGTATTTATGGCGAAGTTCCTGATACTTCATAGAGATTCAAATATCTGCCGGGAGAGTTTGTGGGAGAGGCCACTGCCCATCACCAGGATAACCGTGTTAGATAGAGATATTCGCGCTTCGCTAAGAGAGCGGAGATAGAGAATAATATCATTAAATTCTGGAATATAGCGGCAATTATCGTGTTTGGAGGCGGCGGTGATATCCGCGCCGGAAAAATCACCGGGGTCGGTTTCTCGGGAGGCGAATATTTTTGAAATGATAACCTTATCGGCAGCTCTAAGACTTTCGGGTAGTTGGGGGAGGAGGGTGCGCAATCGGGTGAAGGTGTGGGGTTCGATGACGGCAATAACCTGGTCCTGTGGGTGGAGTTGTTTGACGCCATTGATGGTGGCAGCGAAGGCTGTCGGGTGGTTGGCATAATCATCGTAGATCTTAACCCCATTTTTTTCTCCGATTAATTCCAGCCGACGTCCGATACCGGAGAATTGTTTAAGAGTTGAGTTTAAGTCTGAGTGATTAATATTCAGAATTTCGGCCAGTTTTATGATACCCAGAGCATTAGATATGTTGTGGCGGCCGGGAATTTTCAGTGAGTACTTGTGTCTGTGGTATTCGAAAGAAGTTGAGTCGGGGGTAGGCTCGATATTATTAGTATCTTTGAGTGAGTAGTAGTGGGTGGCGGGGGGTAATCGGAGCTGGGTGATAAGGGGAGAATCGCGATTAACAATAATGTGCCCTCCGGGTTTGAGGCTGTTAATAAAATTTTGATACGTATCCAAAAGATTTTCCTCGCTGGTGAAAAATTCGGGGTGATCCATTTCGATATTGTTAAGAATGATGATATCCGGGCGGTAAGAGGCGAAATTTTCGTGAAATTCGTCTGCTTCGGATATGAAATAATCGGATTTGCCCAGACGAAAATTGTTGTGCCAGACAAGGACAGTGGCACCGACCTCTACCGTGGGGTCTAAGCCGGCAGTTTCCAATAATATTCCCGCCAAAGCAGTGGTGGTGGATTTGCCATGTGTGCCGGCAATACAAATCACGAATTTGTTTTTGTGCAGATATTTACCCATAAATTCCTGCCATTTCATGAGAATGCTTTTCTCCCGTCCCAGAGCGGTTTCGGGGTGATCGTCGTTTTGGTAAAACACGGCAGGCGTCACAGCGAGGATGTCAATATCTTTAAGATGGCCGGAATTGTGGCCCATTGAGACAGTGATGCCAAGTTTCTTGACCTTTTCAATATAGGGTGTATCGGTTTGAAGATCACAACCGGTGACGATGTATCCCCGGGCATGAGCAATCTGGGCTACAGCTGACATACCGGAGCCGCCGATACCCATAAAATGGATTCTGAGGGGGCGTTTTTCTTGCACTGAGGGTATTATAATGGATAACGTGCACTTCTATTTCGGTCTGATAATCCTGGCTTTCGTTATTACGTTCTTATTGATGATACCGTTTATCGGTTTTTTGTACCGGATGAAATTCCAGCGTTCGGCGGAAACGCAGGAAGTGAGAAAGTCTGCCACCAGGGCTTTTTATAAGATCAGAGAAATGCACGCCGTTAAAGTAGGTGTACCGACGGGTGGTGGAATTCTGGTTTCTGCAGTGGTGATCGTAATATTCGGTGTAGTTTTTTTGATTCGTAACGGTCAAATGATCTCCGGGCATGAGTTGTGGCGCGAACTCGGAGTGATACTGCTGACTTTTTCAGGTTTCGGAGCTTTGGGTTTTTATGACGATGTAATAAAGATTTTCGGATTTGCAAAAACCGGCTTTTTCGGATTGAGAATGCGGCAAAAGTTTCTATTGCAGTTATTGGTGGGACTGGCTGTGGGGGCGTTTTTATATTTTGGGTTGGGAATTGATATAATAAATATTCCCATTGTGGGAAGATATTTTCATCTGGAATGGGGGATAATTCCCCTGGCTGCATTTCTGATTGTGGGTTTTGCTAATTCTTTTGATTTTACTGACGGTCTGGACGGACTTTCCGGCGGACTTTTGATGATTTGCTTAATGGCGTTTGTGGTGATCGCCTCGAGGGAGTTGGATGAAGTGCTGCTGACTTTTATTGTTTTGTGGTTGGGTGCCCTGATGGCGTATTTATATTTCAACATCTTTCCTGCGAGGATAATGCTGGGTAATGTGGGAGGTCTGGCTTTCGGAGCCACGCTGGCAGTTATTGGACTGCTGTCAGGAAAGACGGTGGCATTACTGGTTATAGGAGGCATCTTTCTGGCTGAGGGGATGAGCAGTCTGTTGCAGCTTTTCAGCAAGAAGTTTATGAAAAAAAGGATTTTTCCCATTGCCCCATTTCACCATTGGTTACAGCTTCTGGGTTGGGAGGAACCAAAGATCGTGGCCAGAGCCTGGCTGGCGGGATTTATTTTGGCGGTATTCGGTGTGTGGCTGGCAGTGCTATAAGTATTGACATTGTATATATATTGTATATACTCGTCGTATGGACACGGCGGTGATTAATGTCAGAACGGATCCCAAACTGAAGCGGGCTGCTATGCAAACTGCCCGGGAGTTGGGGTTTAGCTTAAGTGCTTTGGTGAATGCATATTTAATGAATCTGATAAAAACCAGGACTATTCATATTTCTGATTCGGAAGAACCGAGTGAATATTTGATTCAGGCTATTAGGGAAGCGGAGGAAGAACGAAAAAGGGGAAAATATTATTCTTTCGATTCTGCTGATAAGGCGTTGAAGTTTTTGGATAAGGTAATTGCAGGGAAGAAATAAATATGCATGTTGACTATGCGGAGAAGTTTATTAAACAATTAAAAAAGGCTTCGAAACCAGTGCAAAAATCGGTACGGGAAAGAGTTGAAATATATATATCTGACAAGTTTCACCCGCTCCTGAATAACCATGCACTGTCCGGAAAATATCAGGGATACAGAAGTATTAATGTTACTGGTGACTGGCAAGCGGTTTTTCGGATGATCGATGATGACACGGTATATTTTGAAATGCTCGGTACACACAGTCGGTTGTACAAATAGGGAGATATTAGTAGAATTGGGGCGGTGGAAATTGAGAAGGTGATCAAGGAGTTTGTGGACGAGTTTTGTGATTTGGTATGGAAGGAGTTGGGAGGAAAGGGAATAAAGGGAATTGGAGTAACCGGAAGTTATGCTCGGGGTGATTACTCCAAAACAAGACCTGATGTTAATTTTGCAGTATTTGGGACATCGGATGCTGCGGTTTCATGGAAAATAGGCCGGGTGGCATCCGGTTTAAATAAAAAATATTCCCAGTGGGTAAATTTGCGTCCGGAATATCATCCGGAAAGATTTGCAGCTCCGTGGGGGAGAGATATAAATAAAACCGATTTGTTTTTTAAAATAGCGTTTTTTGATGTTAAGGAGAGGGATTTATTAATGCCCTTCGGGCGGCCGGGATATGTATTGGAAGGTCACAAATTGTCGATAAAAATGTGGCATGGTAGAAATTTATTTGAGGATATCATTGTTACATCGAGTAATGATGAAGTAATTAAGGGGTGCAATTATATGTATTCACAGTGGGTGAGAGCAATAAAACTTACCCCTTTGGCATATGACTTGGAGCAGGATGCGGATCTGTTCTTTGGCGAAGCATTAGTATGGGGAAAAATTGCGGTTCAGCAGTATGCTTGGGTACAGGGGATAAAAAACGGACTGGATTATGTGAATGATGAGGATAGGATGAAAATATTTAGTCGGGTGCATGACAAAGAAAAACTCCGGGGTTTTTTTAAGCTACCCAGGAAAGAGCAGGAGATGGTGAATTTAATATTAGATGCAAGGAAGAAATATCAGGAATGGAAGACAGATTCCAAGATGGCAGAAAAGCTATATCAAAGTTCATATCACCTTCTAAATTATTTCTGGGATGAGACAAAGAAATTGATGCCTAAATAATACTGAAGAGGGATGACTTTTTGGTAAGATGGGGGATATGGATAAAGTGAAACTGAAAAAGGAAATTAGGTGGTGGGGACAGAGGGTGAAGAATGTGTATCATTTCCTGGTATCGGCGGCGATGGTAATAAAATACGGATATCCGGCGGGAAAACTGACAGTAATCGGAGTGACGGGGACGGACGGAAAGACGACGACATGCACTCTGATATACGAAATACTCAAGGCTGCAGGGTACAAAACAGCTTTGATTTCCACCGTGGTAGCGAAAATAGGTGATCAGGAGATAGAAACCGGTCTGCATACGACGAATCCGGATGCGAGACAGATGCAGCCTTTGTTAGCGCGAATGGTAAAGGCGGGAGTGACGCATCTGGTGATGGAGGTGACAGCGCACGGACTGGACCAATACCGGGTATGGGGGTGCAATTTTTATATCGGGGTACTGACGAATATAACCCATGAACATCTGGATGATTTTGTGGATATGAGGAGATATATATCTGCTAAAGCCAAGTTGTTTAGGGGAGTAAAGTTTGCCGTATTGAATGGGGATGATCTGTCGTTTAGGAATTTACAATTTTCAATTTACAATTTTCAATCAAATTCAAAACCCCAAATAATTAAATATTCAAAAACAAAATTAAAAAATATCAGTCCAGCGCTTTTTGGGGGATACAATTTATATAATATCGGCGCGGCGGAAGCGGTGTGCCGAATATTAGAAATTAGAAGTGAGATAGTAGAATTGACAGTAGGTAATTTTTCAGGAGTACCGGGGAGGAGGGAAGAAGTGAAGGTGGGGCAAAAATTCAGGATATACGTTGATTTTGCTCATACTCCCAATGCTTTGGAACAGATGCTAAGGACACTTCAAGCGGAGCAGGCACAGCAGGCAAAGAAAGGTAAAATAATTCTGGTTTTTGGGTGCACGGGGGAGAGAGATAAAGATAAAAGACCTATGATGGGAGAGATTGCCGCGAGGCTGGCGGATGTGGTGATAGTTACTTCGGACGATACGAGGATGGAAGATCAAAATGAGATTGCCCGGCAAATTGTCGCCGGGATAGAAAAGAGAGACAGAAACAGAGTAATTATTGAAAATGACAGGCGGAAAGCGATTGAAATGGCAGTGGGTAAGGCCAAACCCGGCGACGCTGTATTATTGGCAGGAAAAGGGCATGAAAAGTCTATTCTGATAGGTAAAACCGAGAGACATTGGTCGGACAAAGAAGAGGTAATACAGGCTTTTGAAAAGCAGGTTTGTCTGTGATAAGGTGGGGAAGCTTATGAGGAGATATTTTCGGTTATATCGAACTGATCTGGGAGAGTATATTTATGCCTGGTATCGGTATGTTTACCGCCGGCTGTACGGGGTTTTTTCCAAGTTTGAAAGGATCAAGGGCCTGATTACAGTTGTGTTGTACCGACAGCGGGGAAGATTTACCAGGCCGTTTGTGCATACCGCAATGGGCGGGTTGGTGGCCATGTCTGTGGTTCTGGCACCGGTTCTGGCCAGTTCGTTTCCCGGGGTGGATAAGGAAAGCCTGACAGACCAACAACCGGAAACGGAAATAATGCGTACGACGGAAACGGATACGGCAACCCAGGTGTCCGAGAAGGTGCGGGATAAAGTTATGGATTACCAGGTTCAAACCGGGGATACAGCATCGGAGATTGCCGATAAATTCGGGATATCTGTGGATACCATCCGTTGGGAAAACAACCTGACCTCGGTAAATCAGATTAAACCCGGTCAAACTCTGAAGATTCTACCAGTGACGGGAGTGAAACATAAAGTCGGCAGGGGGGAAACGATTTATTCCATTGCCAAGAAATACAACGCCAATCCTCAGGGTGTGGTAGATTTTCCGTTTAATACCTTTGCGGATAATGAGGTTTTTTCTTTAGCGGTGGGTCAGGAATTGATTATTCCCGATGGTGTAAAACCGGCAGAAATACAATGGTCTCCGGCCAGGAGTGTTGCCCAACAGACTCCGAATGCGGGTGTGGTATCAGCGCTGGGTAATTTTGTATGGCCAATCGGAGGCAGGATAACCCAGGGTTACAGGTTTTATCATCAGGGGATCGATATAGCTACAGCTTTCGGGACTCCGGTTGTAGCTGCAGACTCGGGGAGGGTTGTTGTGTCCGGGTGGCCTGACGGATCCGGGTATGGGATACGGGTGGAAATTGACCACGGCAACGGCTACATTACCAGGTATGGCCATTTGTCAAAAACACTGGTGGGAACAGGTCAGACAGTAAACAGGGGAGACAGGATCGGGCTGGAAGGGTCAACGGGGAGGTCGACAGGGCCGCATTTGCATTTTGAAATAGTCAGAGGAGGAGTCAAACTGAACCCCCTGAATTTCCTGAAATAGGGGTGGCTATGCTATAATCAGTGCAACCCAGTTCCAAGTCCTTCTGGAATAAATTCCCGGAAGTGAAATAAACAGGGATTTTTAACTAGAAGGAGGTGATAAAAAAAGATAATACAATTGGTTAGGGTCCTTTTTACGGGGCCTTTTTTAATTGATTAACGAATTTATATGAGCGATGCTAAATTAGCAGACCAAACTTTGACATGTAAGGATTGCGGAAATCAGTTTGTATGGACGGTCGGGGAACAAAAGTTCTATCAGGAGAAAGGGTTTACCAACCCTCCCACCAGATGTCCGGATTGCCGTGCAAAAAAGAAATCCGAATCCATGGGTCAACGCAGAGACTTTCCGATTACCTGCAGTAATTGCGGTAAACAGGATACAGTACCGTTTGAACCCAGAGGAGATAAGCCGGTATTGTGCCGGGACTGTTTCCGAAACAGCCGCAAGGCTTAAATAAAAAAAGCGCCTTTTTTAAGGCGCTTTTTTTAACGATATTTATCAGTAAGAGTTTGGGCCAATATATATTCGGCCGGGTTGTAGTTGTCGGTGAAAACCGGATACGCGGAGAGATTTACCGCGGAAGTATTTATAAAGGTATCAGCATGGGAGGATGTGTCAAACTCAGCCGGAGAATCGGAGTTGATACCCACAATAAGGATGTTTTGGACAGAGTCAGGCCGGGAGGGGTTCAGGGCAAAAACCCAGGTTTGGGGAAAAACATAAGTAAATGTTTTTAACTGTGAGTAAAAATAGGAAGGGATTACTGGGGTCAGGTTGCCGACAAAATTACCAATAAACATGCCCCCGGGATTGAGGCGGGATCTGGCCAGGGAGAAAAACTCCACGGTGGTCAGATGCGCAGGAATGGAAAGAAGCGAGTAATAGGCATCTGAAAATATCAGGTCATATTTTTTTGAGTTGCGAGTGAGAAAATAGCGGCCGTCAGAGATAAAGTTGCGTAAACGGTTAGATGGCTTCAGCCGGAAATACTTTTCGGACAGTTCGTAGAGGCCAGGTTCGATGTCAATCACGTCTACCCGGAATGACGGATCGGAATTCAATAAGGCTTTGGGGATGGTGTAAGCCCCGGCTCCGATAACCAAAGCGGTACGGGCGGAGGGGTTGAATATACGATAGAGGTCTGCGTATCGGGTGTAAGGAAAGACATGATCGTCTGATTCAAGGTAGGTGGCCGCGGAGACATTACGATCCTGGATAAGGTATCTGACTGCCGGTGTGGAATGAGGCTGTGAGACGGAGATTTTTTGGTAAAAGCCATCGGCAGAATAGATCAGGGGATTGTCGGGGGAGGGAGAAAGGGAACTGACCAGCAGGATTTGGAGAAGGAGAATCAGGACGGCAAAGATGGGAAGGGGATGGAATTTCAGCCTGGTACCGGCCAAGCCAAGCAGTGTGAGGCCGATGGCAGTACCATAGATTATTTTGTCGATACCGAAGTTCGGAATCAGTAAAAATCCGGTCGAGAGACTGCCGATAATGCTTCCCAGGGTTGACCAGAAAAAAACTATACCGGAAGCCTGACCGATTTTTTCCGGAGGGAAGAAACCGGAACTGAGCTTGATGGCAAAAGGGGAGAGGGTACCGAGAATGAAGGCCGGAAGGAGGAATAGCAGGAGGGAACTAACCAACGGACCTACCGCCAGCGAAAAGATGGAAGAAAAAACAGGCAGGAGAACCACACCGATAATTTTGATAAAAAAGGTAGCCAGACCGGAGACAGTGATGAAGAAGTAGAAAATCCGAGGGTGCGGGAAACGATCGGCAATCCTGCCGCCGAAATAATACCCCAGGCTGAGAGCTGTGAGAATGACGGTAAGAACGCTGGAGAGGCTGAAGATAGTGTTGCCGAAAAAGGGTGCCAGAATCCGGGTGGCCGTAACTTCGAGGATAAGGACAGCTGCACCAGTGAGAAATATGGTGAGATAGAGAAAAATCCGGCTCATAAAATTTCAGGAGGTACGGGCCTGGAGAATTTGACTGAGAATGGGCCATTTCCGGCCAAATTGTTTGGTCAGACTGATAAGTATAGAAATTTGGCAACCGATCCCAAAAAGTTCGATATGCTGATTCATATTTGCCTTTAGAGGGGGTGGTTGTTGGTTAAGTGAGGTTTTAAGGGCACACTGGGCGTCGGGATTGATACTTCTGGCACAAAGAGCTGCCCTGCAGGGGCCGGAATCCACAGGTTGAAGTTCAAGATTTCTCATAGGATATTTATTGGTGGACCCGAGGGGAATTGAACCCCTTTCTACTCCATGCCATGGAGTTATTCTACCGGTGAACTACGGGCCCGACCGGACTACGGAATTATAAGTCATATTAAAGCAAGTTTGAAGCGGACGTTTACGGGTTGAATCTACGCTTATAATCAGGCTCATGGAAATCGTCTAGGGCCAGGGATAGCTGCCGCGATGGCACATGAAATTGAGCATCTCAGGCAACCTGTTGGGTTCCCGGAACAAAGTTGTCCGGTCGAAGTCGGAGCCGGTGCCAACGGGCATGCTGATTGTAGAAAGGTAGATTAAGACGTTTGAGATCGGAGGAGTGGCGGGGTAGACTTAAGCCAGGAGGGATGTGACGAAAAAGAAACTGGGCTTGTTTAAACGGTTGGTAATAGGGGGATTGGTGGCCGGTCTGGTGGTATCGGGGACTGTGAATGCGTATTTTTGGAAAACCAAACAGGAAGAGATGCGGGTAATACATGTGCTGGATGGGGATACCTTTACCCTGAAAAGGGGAGTGAGAGTGAGGCTGATCGGAGCCGACGCCCCGGCGTATGACGCTTGTCTGGGCCAGGAAGCAACCAAAAAATTAGAGGAGTTCGTGTTGGGGAAAACGGTGAGGCTGGAAGGAATTAAATGGGACCAGTGGGGGCGGCAGATGGCGTTGGTTTATGCAGACGGGGTGTGGGTGGATGAGGCGATGATTAAAGCCGGGCTGGCCAAGGCTGAGTATCCGGACTCGAAGGTGAACGCCGGACTGCGGGCAGCCCACAATGAATCCTCTGAAAAGAAAGTCGGAATATTCGGCCCCGAATGTAATCAGAAATACAATGCAGAAGAAGTGAATTGCCAGATTAAGGGTAATTTTGATCAAACCAAATGGACGAAAAAATATTACTTGCCGGAATGTCCGCATTACAACACGGTCAGGGTGAATCTGGCGGCCGGGGACAAGTTTTTCTGCAACGAAGATGAAGCCCAAAAAGCAGGATTCCTATTGGCTGAAGATTGCAAATAAATGTGTGGACTCACCGGGAATTGAACCCGGATCTCGTCGATGCGAACGACGTGTTCTACCGTTTAACTATGAGCCCGAGAATGTATTTGAATTTTATCATTTGTGGGTGATAATCCGGTAATGAATACGGAGCTCAATTGTCGGAGGGATTGCTTGGCTGCTTGCTGCAGGAGGATTAACATAAGATTGCATACAACTGAAGCGGAGATTTTGACAAAACACGGGGCAAGATTAAGATTACTCGAAGATCTACCAGACGGGATGGGGCGGCATTTATATTATATGCCGGGATGCCCGTTTCTGCGGTTTCGAAGTCGGGGTGAGCAAGGTGTTAAAGGTGTTATAGATTGTGGAGTGTATACAGCACCTCAAAAGATGCAAATTTGTGAGCAAGTACCCGTGGGAGGGAGGGTGTGTCTGGCAATGAGAAATACCTCGGGAGGTGTCAAAAAAAGAGAAACTGAGGCGGATAGAAGGTTTTGGGAGAGAATTTAACGGGCGGGAGTGGGAGTAGCACTCACGGGGGAGGGAGCAGGTGTACCGCTGGTTTCAGGACCCAGTTCGGAAGGAAGTTCAATAGGAGGCGTAATTTTGGGAGAAGGGAGGGCTTTGGGGGCGACCAGCTCGGTTTGAGCAGGAGCCTGAACCGGGGTTTGGGGTTGAGCGGAGGTCTCACCCAATTTCTTGCGCAGTTCTTCCAGTTCGGCTGAGGCTTTGGTAAAGTCCGCGGAACCCTTGTCGATCAGGTTGACCACTGCCTGCATGGCTGTGAAAGCGTTTCTGTTATCTCCTTTTTCGCGGTAAGCGGCAGCCAGATTGTAATAAGCGTTGGCTTGGTCGGGTTTGAGATCAACAGCCTGTTGGAAGAAACGGATAGCCTCGTCGTAGTTCTTGGTGGCGTAAAGAACACCTCCCAGGGAAATTCTCAAATTGGGGTTGACGGGATCCAGAAGTATGGCCTGGCGATAGGAGGCTACAGTCCAGACATCTGCACCCTGGGCGAAATTGACCAGATTGCGATAAACATTAGCCAGATTTTCCACATTGGTGACTTTGACCGGGTTTAAGGAAACGGCGTTTTTAGCCTCACGGATCGACTGCTGAATGAGCTGGGTGATAGTATTGCGGTCTTCGGGAGTTAGTTCCTGCTTGGCTGCGGCAGTATTGGCCAAGAGTAAATTGGTTTGAGAATAAGCTACCCGGTATGAGTCCCTATAAGGATTGGTGCGCATGGCGGCAATCAGGTTGTCGTAAGTTCCTTTGCCCTGGTTGGCTGCAGCAGACCTGAGAGCATTCTGGAAGTAAATTTCTGCAATATAACCCCGGATGCCCAGGTAAACGATAGGGACAACCAGGGTCAAAGCTAAACCGAAACTGACTATGGGCAAAATGGGTGAATGTATTCCGGAATCCGAGGCAGCTACAATGTCGATATTGGCTTCGTGTACCATGGATGACCCCATTTGTTTGAAAGACTGAACCAGAATGAGTATCAGGGTAAAGATCAGAAACAGAGATACCAGGGAGACGGGAGTGAATAGCTGAAGGGTGAAGGCGGCTATAAGGGAAAGTCCGGAACCCAAGGCTAATATACGGAAAGGGGATTCCGAGGTTGATTTTACGGCTTGCACAAACAGATTGAGGGATTTGATGATGACAAAGACGTAGGCCAGAAGCCCGAGTATTCCCAAGGTGGACATGATTTGCAGGTAATAGTTACTAGCGCTGGTAAACCGGACGTTCCACAGGGGACTCAAATTGAAACTAATTGGTCGGAAGCGGCTAAAATTAACCAGGTATGTTGCAGGGCCGGTACCGAGCAGCGGGGATGATTTCAGAGATTCCAACGCTATAGCCCAACTGACGGATTGGGGAAGAAACGCCGGACGGGAAGCAATACCCTGACCAAAAAGGCGGTAGGTAAGTAAGCCACCGGCAATAATCGAACCCAAAAGGGACAGGGAGAGAAGCAAAGTTTTTGTGGAGTTACTTTTATCTTTGAGGATGAGGACAATATGAAGAGGCAAAAGGGTAGCCAGGAAAATAACGGTAGCCAACGAATTGCCGGTGGGGGACCAGAGAGGAGTTTTCATAAAGTTGAAAGGGATGATCTGAGGAAGAAGTCCGGAAGAAAAAAGAATCGTGACAATAGATAAAACTCCAGTGGATAGTATGAGACCATAAATCAAAAACTCCAGCTCCTTTTTGTGCCGGATCAGGTTGACGGAAGTGAAAAAGAATAAGACCAAACCCAGCATGGTGGCTGTCTGCCCGGGTTCAATCAGAGCGTCGAATTTGTTCGGGGTACGTAAAACAGTAGACAGGACCCAGGTAGCTAAAAGTGCCAGTAGAGGCAGACCCAGAGGGCTTCTCACTAATCGTACCTGACGGTTGATGACAAAACTGGCAGTCCAGATGACCAGTAGAACAAGAGAAGAGAGAACAAGCAGGTACTGCTTGTTAAACTCGTAGAATTCAGAGGTAACGGGGGCAAAAAAGAGGGGAATTACAACTATGGTTCCCAGAATTACAAAGTAGCCGATTTTTTGCAGGGTGGAGGCGAGTTTCATATATGTGTGATTGTATTAAGTAAAATATTTTTGTGGCGAATAGTCAAGATGATAAATGAATGAGCTGTTTCCTATTGCGCAATAGGTGGCTCCTTGATATTGTTGGGTTATGGAGCCTCGCTGGTACCATATATATAATAGAGGCATTGACGGAAGGCAGGTGTTTACTTCTTCCGGCGACTACGACAAATTTATTTGGGTTCTGAAAACATACTTAGGAGAATTCAAAATAAAACAAGATCCGAGATTTAAGACCGACAGACCGTATATCAGCAGACATAAGCAAAGAATGAATTTACATGACAAAGTTTGTCTGGCAGCTTATTGCTTGATGCCTAATCATTTTCATCTGCTGGTACAACCGGAATCTGCCGGTCGGGTGACATATCTGATGAGAAGGGCTATGACAAATTACGGAATGTATTTTAATCAGAAATATCAGCGGAGGGGTACATTATGGGAAGGAAGTTACAGATGTGTTGAAGTCTGGGGGGAAGAGAGGATTGTCCATCTTTCCAGATGGATTCATCTAAATCCGTTGCAGCAGGAAATACGAAGGTTTGGTTTAGTGACTACGGTAACCGGAGCTCGCCCTGAGGAATATTTGTACTCAAGTTATCATTGGTATCTGCATACCGGAGAAATTGATGACTGGATAAGACCTGACCTGGTACTGGATATCTTTAAAGGATTTAACCAAGGACGCTGGGGTAGTTATCAACAGTTTATAGAGGACTCCAGATTAAACACGGTCAGCATCATAGGATCCATGGCTATTGATACGGGGAGAGAAAAAATTTCTTAGTCAACCGTATTTTTTCGACCCGCTGTAGGGCTGTCTGCCGGGCGTTTTTTCAGACGGATAATATAAGACATATTGAAGAAATCAGAGGAGGCAGTTTATTTAAGGAGGAAGTAAGTGAGAAAGAAGCTGCCGATAAAGATTATCAAAAGCAGGGGGTAGACGATTGCCGGAGCAAATGATGATACCCTATTTTTAACGGGAGTTGTGTGAACCACCTCCGGCATGAGTTTTATCAAATCGAAATGATTTGGAGTGGATGAGTCCAACGGCCTGATAGGTTCTGATAACGGTGGAGAATAGGAAGGGGTCGGGGGAGTTGGCGCCGGTGGAGGAGGAGAAAAAGTAACATCGGGGGTTTGAATCGGGGGAATAGGGGCAGGCTGGAGCAGATTGGTCTGATGACAAAAGTCTATAAATTTTCTCATTGAAGACAAGCGACGTTTTACCGTAGCCGGAGGATTGGTACTGGTGAGGTATTCCTCGTATTTTTTTGCCACTTCAGGTTGTGTGATTGTGGATAAGCTTTCGGGGGTAAGAGGCTGGTATTGAGTGGAGACAAAGAAGAGAAGAACCCTTAAGTCGGATACATAGTTTTTTAAAGTATTGGGTGAAACTGACTGGCTGATCAGCTGTTGCCGAAATTGAGAGAGTAAATCCTGAGTATAATCCATATTATAAGTTTGGATTATATCAATAATTAAACATTATACAAGTGTATACCTTCATGAAATAATAATGAAAAACATGTAATTAGCGAAAGGTAAAAGTGTATTCAGAACTGTGAGAAAAGTGTGAAAAATAGGTCATTATTGTATATTATTAAATACTATAAGGTTAGTAAAATATGAAGATAGCAAACATGTCTTTGGAATGCCAAGGGATGAAATGATTAAAAATTATAGATAAATTGATTGTTATTTAAAAATTATAAAAAAATATTTTAATAATTTTTTAGATTGTATAATTTAAATAGAGGATAGTCAGATTAAAATATATAATATGTGTAATAATTGAGAATGACATTTAAAGGAATTAAAATATAGGAATGAATAAAAATAAGCTTGAAACGGGACAAGGCTTCATAAGGAAGTGGGAGGAAAAGCAACTTTATAAGGCTGAAGAAAATAAAAATAATAAGAAATATATTTTAATCGAGTTCCCGTATCCTTCAGGAGAGAGACTTCATGTAGGGCATGCCAGAAGCTACTGTTGTCTGGATGCGGTGGCAAGGTGGCTGAGAATGAAAGGGAGCAATGTTTTGTTTCCTTTCGGGTGGGACGCTTTCGGACTGCCGGCAGAAAATTACGCTATCAAGACAGGAGTACATCCGTCTGTTACTACCAGGGAAAATATTGACAACTCCAGCAAGCAGGCTAAAGATTGGGGACTATCATTTGACTGGAGCCGAGAGATAAACACTACCGATCCCGGGTACTACAAATGGACACAGTGGATTTTTGTGCAGATGTTTAAGAAGGGACTGGCTTACAAGGCTGAAATTCCGGTTAACTGGTGCCCATCCTGCAAGATTAACCAGGCTAACGAGGAGGTGATAGACGGAAAGTGCGAAAGATGCGGAACTCCGGTAACCAGAAGAAATCAGTCACAATGGTTGCTGGCTATTACCAAATATGCAGACAGACTGCTGGATGGCTTGAAAACCGTGAATTACAGGAGTGATATAGCTGCGCAGCAAGTGAATTGGATAGGGAGGAAAGAGGGAGCACAAATAAGATTCAAAATTCTGACGCAGTCAACGCTACGCGAGCAAAATTCAAATGACAAATATTTGGAAGCATTTACTACCAGGATTGATACTTTGTTCGGGGTAACGTTTGTAGTAATAGCCCCCGAAGTGGCGGATACCCTGGCGGAGATGGTGCCTGAAAGCAGGAAAGAGGAGGTGAAGGAGTATATAAGAGCGGCATTGAATAAAAGCGAAAGGGAGAGGAAACAAAAGAAGGAAAATACTGGGGTGGATACGGGACTTGTGGCGGAGAATCCGGCTGACGGGAAGAAGATTCCGGTATGGGTGGCCGAGTATGTAATGACAGATGTAGGGACCGGAGTGGTGATGGGGGTTCCGGCACATGACGCCCGGGACTTGGAGTTTGCCCGCACATTCAAACTCCCGGTTATACCTGTAATCGAAGCCGGGAGGAGCGGGGAGTTATACGAGGGGGAGGGGAAGCTGGTTAATTCCGGCAGGTATAACGGAATGGACAGCATCCTGGCCAGAAGACAGATGACGAAAGACGGTTTGGGAAAATCCAGTGTGACATACCATTTGCGGGATTGGGTCTTTTCCAGACAACATTATTGGGGGGAACCGATACCCATGATTGAGTGTAAAAAGTGCGGATGGGTGCCCGTGCCTGAAAATCAGTTACCGGTAAAACTGCCTGAAGTAGAGAAATATCTGCCTACGGATACCGGGGAATCACCACTGGCACACATAGAGGAATGGGTAAATACCACCTGTCCCAATTGCGGCGGGCCAGCTGAGAGAGAGACGGATACCATGCCTAACTGGGCTGGTTCATCCTGGTATTTCCTGAGGTTTTGTGATCCGCACAATGATAATCAGCTGGCCGACAAGAAGAAGCTGAAATACTGGCTGCCGGTCGATTTGTATAACGGGGGAATGGAACATACGACATTGCATTTGCTGTACTCGAGGTTTTGGCATAAGTTTCTGTTTGATATCGGAGTAGTGCCGATCCCGGAACCTTTTGATAAGCGGACCAGCCATGGTGTAATTTTGGGCTCTGACAACCGGAAGATGAGTAAAAGCCGGGGGAACGTAATTAACCCTGATGAGATTGTCTCCAAATATGGCGCAGATACACTTAGGATGTATGAAATGTTTATCGGCCCTTTTGAGCAAACGGTAGTGTGGAGTATCGAGTCCCTTGAGGGGGTATACAGGTTTTTGAAAAGGATCAGGGTGCTGGCGGAGGGAACCGGGCACAAGAGCGGGTCTGAGGAAGCGGGATCCAAATTGGCAGAATTAGCTGTCAGGATAGGCAGAGATTTAGAGGTGATGAAATTTAATACGGCAGTGGCTGCGATGATGGAGTTTGCCAACTGGTGGGGAGAACATAAGGCTGAAATGGGGATTGATGAAGCCAGGGATTTCATAAAAATACTGGCACCGATGGCTCCGTTCATGGCAGAAGAGTTGTGGCAGCGCTTGAATGGGGAGAGTGATAAAAAGATGTTTGTGTCGGTACACCAACAGGGATGGCCTGAATCAACAGTGGTTCGCGACTTTAATATAACGGTAACGTTGGCAGTTCAAGTGAACGGAAAAGTAAGAGCTCTGATGGAAAGCCACAAAGCGGACGAGGAGGAGAGGGTAAGAGAGAAGGCACTGCAATTGGAGAATGTCAGAAAATACACTGAAGGCAAGAAGTGTAAAGTGATATTTGTGCCCGGGAAGGTAATCAATTTTGTAATTTCCGATGATTGATGTCAGGAAATGGGAGATACTACTGGCTGTAATAGGTGTAACTTTGGTGGGAGCGGGGGTATTTTGGTGGAAAGGCGGGGGAAATACCCAACCCGAGGTGGAGATAATTACCGAGTCGGAGACAACCGGGGTAACTGTAGACGTGTCAGGGGCGGTGGTGAAGCCCGGAGTTTACCAGCTTAACGCACAATCAAGAGTGGAAGAAGCTCTGACAGCTGCCGGCGGGTTAACTTCTGAGGCTGATTTGGTGTGGGTGGATAAGAATGTCAACAGGTCTGCCAAGCTGGTAGACGGGGCCAAGATATATATTCCACCGGCCGGAGAGCAGTCGGGACTTCAGATCCGGATGAGCCAGGAGCAGGTGAATTTGAACTCGGCTTCTCAATCGCAACTTGAGGAGTTGCCGGGGATAGGGCCGGTGACAGCGGAAAAAATTATTTCCGGCCGGCCGTACATGAGACCGGAGGAGTTGATAGAGCGAAAAATACTGACTAGAAAGGTGTGGGACCAAATTCAGGATAAAATAAGTTTGTGGTGAAATGGCTGTTTTTAACGGGGTTGGTGATTCTGGCCGGGGTACGGGTGTTTATAGCAGACAGAGGCAGGTCTGTGGTAAAGGAAGGGGACAAAATAAGAATCAGGTTTGTCCTGACGAGTGAGCCTTACTCCAGGTATGGAAAAAGTTATGTGAGGTACAAAACCGGTTTTGAATCGGGTGTGGAAATAGAAATACCGAAGAATGCGGAATATGCAGACAGAATTGTGGCTGAAGGCAGATTGGAAGGAGGGAAGCTGCGGGATGTAAAATCGGCAGTTGTCACAAGCACCGGGGGGTGGATAAAAAGGGTATATGATCTGAGGATAAAATTATCCGGAAGGATCCAGTCCTGGTTGGGGGGAGATGAAGGGGCTTTGGCGGCGGGGATATTGATGGGGGGGAGCGGCAGCTTTACGGCTGAAGGCAAAGAAAATTTCAGAAAGACGGGATTACTACACGTGGTAGCGGCCTCCGGTTATAATGTAAGTGTAGTGGCCGGGTGGGCAATGGTGGCGGGTGCAGGCTGGCTGGGGAGGCGACGGGTGATTATATTTGTTATATTAAGTATTGTTTTGTATGTAATTATGGCAGGAGCAGGAGCTGCTGTGATCAGGGCGGGGATTATGGGTATTTTGACTTGGACAGGATTGGCTTACGGGCGAAAAAGTGATGCGGGGTGGATGCTGGTCCTGGCAGCATTGGGAATGGTGATGGTAAAACCGGAGTGGTGGTGGGATGTCGGATTTCAATTGTCGGTGACAGCAACGGCCGGACTGGTGTGGCTGTATCCGGTATTTGACCGACGCAGGATGATCAGAGCGCGATGGTTGGAATGGTTGGAAAAGGATATTAAGGTATCTATGGCTGCATATATAGCTACACTACCTCTGATACTGCATCATTTTGGGAACGTGAGCGTCATAGCACCGGCTATTAATGCGCTGGTGTTGTGGGTGGTACCACCGGTGATGCAGTTAACTGCGCTGGCTGTGGCAATAGGGTTTTTTATACCCACTGCCGGACAGGTGATTTCCTGGTTGTGCTGGCCGCTGGTCAGATATATGACGGGAGTGGTTAACATGGCTGCCGGATGGGAATGGGCCGGTTGGGAAAGGGGCAGTCTGGATTGGTTATGGGTAGCGGGGTATTATCTGGTGCTGTTGTTAATGATCAGAATTGCCCGGCCGCTTAATCGGGAATGAGCAGTCAAATTTTGAAGTTACTGATCTTGGCGGCTGTCACCGTGTGGACTGCGGTGGGGGTAATGCCGGACGGAAAACTTCATGTAGTGGTTTGCGATGTGGGTCAGGGGGATGCCATTTTAATCATCCGGGGCACATCACAAATACTGGTAGACGGTGGTCCGGGGAGGGAAGTATTGGGGTGCCTGGCGGATCATATACCTTTTTATGACCGGAGATTGGAAGCGGTGGTGCTGACACATCCCCAGTCGGACCATTATGGCGGCCTATCTTATGTCTTTGAAAGTTATAGAGTGTTACTGTTTGTTAGTGGTCCGGAGGGGAGTAATTCGGGTGAATTTGAAAAATTGACTAAAATGATCAGGGATTCGGGAGCGAAACAGGCAAATTTATACGCGGGCGAGGAGATGAAAGTTGACGGGATAAATTTTACGGTAGTGTGGCCGACGCGGGAGTATATGGTTTTGGGGGCGGAAAGTGACGGGACAGATGTGAATGCTTTCGCGATAACCGGAGTAGTGAAATACGGTGATTTTGACATGCTATTGACCGGGGATGCAGATAGCCAAGTGCAAGATGACCAGCTGAGGGGGGGGAGAATCGGGGACGTGGATGTACTGAAAGTGCCGCATCATGGGGGAAAAGCGGCAATGAACGGAAACTGGCTGGGACGGATAAGTCCGGAGCTGGCTGTGATTTCGGTAGGTAAAAATAACAGTTATGGCCACCCCAGGCAGGAAACATTAAAATTGTTGACCGAAGCGGGAGTAAAAGTGATGAGAACAGATTCAGACGGAGATGTGGAAGTGGTCAGTGACGGCAAAAGGTGGTGGGTGAAATAGTATAATTATTAAGTATGCGTGTTTGGGCTAAGTGGGTGAGGGTGACAGGAATGATATTCGGAATCGGTTTTTGCGGTTTTCTTTTCAGTAAATATGTGTTTGATTTGCGGGGTTTGGTGGGATTGTTGGGGCGTGAATCCTGTTCCAGACGAGTGAACTTTGATTTGGATAAGAAATATCCGGTGACTGACATTTGGGATAAAGCCCGGATGGCTGGTTATAGTTTGGAAGAAGGTGATACAGAGCCGATGATGAGGAATTTGGCTACGTTGGGTGCGAGTATCGTGGTGGAGTTGTCCGGTAAAAGATATGATTTGGGTTTTTGGCATAAAGGCGGGATGACAGTCAGGGATGTGACAGGAGATGTTGAGGGGAAATATATCTGCTTCGTTCCGGAATGGATTATCAGATCTGACTTGAACGGGATATTCCGTAAAATGGGGGTGGGGTTGGATATGCGATTGGGGATTGAGGTCGAGCATTTTTATAAAATCCTGCCTTTACTTTAGGGTATGAGGATCGGGGTTGATGCCAGCAGGGCGTTTGTGCCTGACAGGACCGGGACGGAGGAGTATTCGTGGCAGATAATAAAGCATATTTTAGCTTTGCCGGAGGCGCGGAAGCATGAGTGGATACTTTATGTTAAACCAAATTTTCAATTTTCAATTTTCAATTTTCAATCAATTCCAAATGTTCAAATTTTGAAAATTCAAATCCCGTATTTGTGGACGCAGGTGGGGTTGGTATGGCGGACGTGGGTGGACAGGCTGGATGTGCTATGGATTCCGGCACATACCTTGCCCGTACTGCGAAAACCAGGGATAAAAACCATTGTTACCATCCACGGGATTGAGTATGAATGGCTGCCGGCGTATGAAAATGCCCTACAGCGATGGTATTTACCGCTCAGTACTCAGTACGCAGTGCTCAGTGCTCATAAAATAATAGCCGTGAGTGAATTTACCAAGCGGCAGTTAGTGGAAAGGTTGGGGGCGGAGGAAAGGAAGATTGAGGTTGTTTACGAAGGAGTTGAGACAAATTTTCAATTTTCAATTACCAATTTTCAATCAATTTTGAAAAAATTCAAATTACAAAGTAAAAAGTACCTGTTGTTTGTGGGGACGATACAGCCGAGGAAAAATTTGGAAAGACTTATTGAGGCATTTTCAGTACTCAGTACTCAGTGCTCAGTGCTCAATCTCAAGTTAGCCATAGCTGGGAAGTGGGGGTGGAATTATGATGGCGTGAAGCAGGCTCCGGTTAAGTTTGGGGTGGAGGACCAGGTGGAGTTCACCGGCTTTGTGGATGAACAGGAGAAGAAAATACTTCTGCAGAATTGCCTGGTATATGTCCAGCCGAGTATTACTGAAGGGTTCGGATTGCCGGTGTTGGAGGCTTTTGCAGCCGGGGTACCCGTTGTGTCCTCGTCCGGCGGGGCTTTAGGAGAGATAACGGCTGACAGCGGGCAGCTGTTTGACCCCGAATCGGCGGTAGACATGGCAGAAAAATTGAAGGCAGTGGTAAGAAACGGAAAGCTCCGGCGGGAATTGGTCCGGAAGGGGAGGGAAAGAATCAAAAAGTTCAGTTGGTCAATGGCTGCAGAAAAAACCTTAAAGATTATCGATGGCTTATAGTCAGTTATTAGCATCCTGTAGTATATATCAATTATAATACCTAAATTTTGTGGTTTATCTGTGTATATCTGTATCATTTAGATTAGAATGTTTGTAGAAGGAATTGTGTACAAGACTTTTGACATCAGATGATGGATGTTAAATATTAAGGGCCGATAGTTAATCATTGAAATTGTGCTTTTCAGGGTAGGTAACTATAATGGGAAGGGATATGACCTTTGGAGGTAAAAAACGCGAAGCTGGGGGGGATGTAATGGGCCTTGCCATGGCAAATTTATGGGGGTGGAAGATATCTGGCGCTCCTATAGATAGAGTGATAAATAATATTGTTTATGAATTAAGTAAAAAAGACTATGTAAAGCCATATTTTGTGGTTACAGCTTATTCAGAGACTTTTTTAGAAACAGAGAAGAATCCGGAGTTTAAGAAAGCCATAGCGGGAGCGGACCTGGTACTGGCTGACGGGGTAAGTTTGCGGGCGGCGATGGATTTTAACAGGCATCGAACAGGTGACCTAGCAGGTGATTTTTTCCGGGGACTTCAGGTAGGAAGAGATATTTTGTCGGGAAAGTACCGGGGAGGGACGACGGGAGTGGAGTTAATGCGGCAGCTGATAAAATTGTCCGGAAAAAAGAGGCTGAAGGTGTTTATGCTGGGTGGTTGGGGCGGAGTGGCCGGTAGACTGGTGAAGCGATTAACGATTAACGATTCTCGATTAACGATTGACTGGGAAGGGGGGCCGGAGAAGATAGAGATGGAGAAAGAGATAGAGAACAGCAGAATTATGGATAGGATAAATAAGTTCAGACCGGATTTGTTGTTTGTGAGCTTCGGTAGATTCAAACAGGAGGTGTGGATTGCCAATAACCTGGTGAAGTTGAAGACGAAAGTGGTAATGGGGGTGGGAAGCAGCTTTGACGAGCTGGCCGGAGAAGGGACCTGGCCACATCCGGTGCCTGGTTGGGTTGAAAAGCGCGGTTTGAAGTGGCTGTGGAGAGTGGGGAAGGACCCAAAGCATTTGAGGCGAGCCTGGAATGCCTTTCCAGTCTTTGCCTGGAAAGTATTTACTAAGAAATAGACTTACGCTGTTTGTACGATCGTGCAAACGGGGTAGTGTTTAGCCTTGGATACGGGTGAATTTGCGGGTTGATCTCCACAGCGCCTTGTTCAATGAAACGGCGGGCATCGGATTTACTGGAGGCCAGTTTGGCTGTCACCAGGATATCGACTATGGATTTTGTTTCCAGGTCGGGGATAGTGACAGTGGGGATTTCGGCGGGTAGCTCACCTTTTTGGATGGTGGTTTCGAATTCATCTTGAGCGGCTTTAGATGGTTCTGGACCGTGTAGCTCCTCAACGATTTGCTTTGCTAACTCTTTTTTCAATATCATGGGGTTTTCTCCCGAGTCCAGTCGCATTTTGACGTTTTTTATAGCTTCGGATGATGCATTAGTTGCCAGTGTGTAATATTCCAGAATAAGATCGTCTTTTACTGACATGATCTTGCCGAACATATCTTGGGGACTATCGTCCAGCCAG
>Ga0075788_112_pt1 | contig 14298 bp, 8 predicted proteins | sample RifGroC1_FD_67884 | JGI IMG/M metagenome (GOLD analysis project Ga0075788, IMG submission 67884) | Microgenomates (Amesbacteria) bacterium GW2011_GWC1_46_24
GGCTTGGGTGCCGTTGCCGGCTCCGGGATTACCGTAATAATGATAGACGACGTTGGTGCCGACGGTGATATTGGGCAGGAGGACGTAATAGTCGGTGGAGTTAGTGTTACAAGCTCCTCCGGAAACGTCCAAATAGTATTTCAGTACTTCCCCGTTTTCCGTCACAAACCGGGAGTCCCCGCAGTCGGACTGGATTTTGCCGTTGGTTACCAAAGTATCCGTGGGAATATCGAATTTGACTTTTTTGTCTGCGTCAGCCGCCCCTGAATTCACGAACGTGATTTTCGTGCGGTAGGCCCAGGCGTCATCAAACCAGGCGGCCAGGGCGGGTTTGGAGGTGAGTTTGTAAAAGACTCCTGTTACCAGGGCGAATAGTAGAAGGGAGGAGAGGAAGGTGAGGAGGCGGCGCCTATTAATTGACCTAATTAACCTAATTGATCTAATTGACCTAAACATAATCAGGATACTTTTCTGTAAATGGAATTAAAGATGAGATTAAGTTCTTTGGCTTCAATCCAAAGATCTCGGGCATGGTCTTTATATTCAGGGTTGGCCGTGGCAATCATTCTTAAAAAATGTTTGGATTCACGGGATTCCTTCTTACAGATACCGATTTTATGGTGAAAGTCTTCTTTACTTTCTGCATCATCTGCTTCACAATAATTGGCTCCTACTGAAGTAGATGCTTTGACCAGCTGGTTAATAAGCGGCCGGTTGATATCAGTTTTAGGAAGGGTTTGACAAAACCGGATAGCCGATTCACCGAACTTTGCAGTTCTTTCTTCAAGATTGTATTTGATATTGGTCATTTATTAGGTTAATTTATGGTTTTATTTAATGGTGACTCCTCCTTTAATATCGGTATTGCCGCGGATGTTGACCTGGTGCAGATCTGCCGGAGTGGGGGTTGGCGTGGGAGTCGGGGTGGGGGTAGGACCTCCGCAGGCGCCGCCGTTTATTACCCAGTTGGTGTTGCCACCGACATCCGCGGTGGAATTTTCGGCAGTGACGGCAGTGCCGTTGGCGGTGGAATCTTCGACATCAGCATAATCGATATCGGTTGAACCGTCGGTGGCATTGACTTCCCATTCGTTACTCCCATTGCCGTCCAAGAAAACCCGGTTGGTGGTACAGTCGCTACCCTGGACGGTCCAAAGGCCGTTGATGTCCGTAACCACCCCGTTGGTATCCTCGAAATACATTTGCTTGGTCGGGATACTCATAGTCAGGGCATTAAAGGTGGTAGTGGCGGAATAAAGCAGGTAGGAGGCGGCGGTGGTGTTGAAGACCACGGTTCCGGAATTGTGGACGAATGAATCATTATTAGTAAAGTCCTCGGCAATTGTCAGGGTGCTGGACGGGGCAGTGACCGCCCCGCCGGTGATGGTGAAATCATGGCTGATAGTGGCGGCATCGGCACCGAAAGACCAGGCACCGGCGTTTCCCCCGTCGTCAAAGACCAAATCATAAACGGCATCCGTACCGGTGCCGTCGGCATCGATGGTTTTACCGCCGGTAGTGGAGTTCATGGTCATGGTTCCGGCGACCATGGTCAGGGTGTCGTCATTGTCATAATTGCCGCCGACAGCGATGTTTTGGGAGTTGGTGTCGAAAGTGCCGGCGGTAATAGTCAGGTTGTTGTCCACATCCAGGGCGGTGGCCAACTGGAAGGTGGCTGCGGCACCGGGAGTGTCATCGAAAGTGAGATTGAAAAAAGCCTCCGTCCCGGTACCGTCGGCATCAATGGTCTTGGTACCGGATTGGGCATTGAAAGTGGCGGTTCCGGAGGTCATGGTCATGGTGTCGTCATTATCGTAATTGCCGCCTACGGCTATATTCTGACCGTTGGTGTCGAAAGTGCCGCCGGTAATGGTCAGGTTTCCGTCCACGTCCAGACCGGTGGTCAGCTGGAAGGTGGCAGCAGCTCCGGGAGTGTCATCAAAAGTGAGATTGTAAAAAGCCTCTGTTCCGGTGCCGTCGGCATCTATGGTTTTTGTTCCGGACTGGGCATTCATGGTCAGGGTTCCCGAGGTCATGGTCATGGTGTCGTCGTTGTCATAGTTGCCTCCGACGGTTATCGTCTGGCCGTTGGTGTCGAAAGCACCATTGGTAATGGTTAAGTTATTGTCTACATCCAGGAGGGTGGAGAGCTGAAAGGTGGCAGCGGCGCCTGGAGAGTCGTCGAAGGTCAGGTCATAGAAAGCCTCGGTACCGGTTCCGTCTGCGTCTATAGTTTTTGTCCCGGATTGTCCGTCAAAGACAACCAGTCCACCCCGGGCCTGGAAAGCACCATCGTTGTCCCAGTTACCGCCGACGTTGATTTGCCAGCCATTGCCGGTTTCCGCATCCAGAGTGCCGGCGGAGATAGTGAGGTCATTATTTACATCCAGAGCGTCTTTTAGGAGCATAGTGTTTGAGGCATTACTTATCTGCATGTTATAGAATGATCCGGTTCCGGCAGTGGTCAGGTTGTTGGTGCCGGAGTTATCGTCAAAAATGAAAGTGGATTGGTCAGGAGTAAGAACTCCAGTGCCGCTGAGATTGAAGGCGTTGGCATCGTTAATCGTAGACTGGTCGGCATCCGAGGAACAACCTCCCGCCAAGCGGGTGGCGTCGAAAGTACCGTTAATAGTAATACCCCCGTTGCCGATATCCACTTCCCAGCCGCAGGTGTAGTAGTTGTCTCCCAAAGCGATAGTCAGCGAATTGGCAGACATATCGGAAGAGAGAAAGGTGTCCCCCGGGGAGTTACCGATTTTTACATCACCCACATCCAGGGCAGTGGTATTGGAATCGGTATAGTAAGTGGTACCATTGAATATGAGAAAGCCTCCGGAAGTATTGCCGGTAAAAGATGTGGTGTTACTGAGTGAAAAATTACCGGCGATGGTCATGTTATTGGCTCCGGAGGCCATGACGAAGGTACCGGCGGTAACAGAGAAGTTGACGGCGACGGCCAGAGTCCCGGAGGCGGCGGTTTTGGTACCGGCACCCGAAATGGTGAGATTTTGATAAGCGGGGGTAGTCGAAACGTCCTGGGCTACGCCGGAGGCGTATTCAATCGTAGTGCCGGCGGAGATATTGGTATTGTTCCAGGCTGACCAGGAAGTGGCGGTGCCGACGGAGCCGAGTTTGTAAGTACCGCTGGTGAGATTGAGGGTAGTAGTTCCGGACAAGGTGATAGTTTGGCCGTTGTCAACGAAGACACTGCTGCCGGTGATATCCCCGATAGTCAGAGTAGTGAGGGTAGTGGCACCTTCGAGGGAGGCTCCGGAGGCATGGGCGTTATTTACTTTCAGGATATTGTAGGTGACTCCGGCGATGGTCTGGGCTGAGGCGCTGTTGTAGTTGACGGTACCGGTACCGCAAGTAAAAGTACCGCCGGTACCGGACAAGCCGCCGCTGAGATTTAATGTACTGGAGCCGCCGTTTAAAATCCCGTCAGTCCGGGTCCAGGTACCGGTAAAGGTGTGGGTGAGACCAGAACCCAGATTGAGGGTACCACCTGAACCGTTGATGGTCAGAGCGCCACCGTTGACAGCACCGGTGAAAGTGGCGGTACCGGAAGTTTTGGTGAGAGAGACAGAGCCGGTGGTGGTGAAGCCGGCAATATTATTGGTGGTCACAGTGCCGCTGAGAATGACGTTGTTGGCACCGAAATTGAGGGTACCACCGCCGGTATTGGTGAGAGCGTTCTGGATGGTCAGGTTGGTACTGGCTCCGGCAGTGCCGGTACCGCTGAACTGGAGATTCTGGTAGGTAAAGCCGGCGTCAATGGTGAAGGAGAGCTCCGGGGACGATGACAGTGCCGGTAATGTTGAAAGTTCCGGCGCCGGAGAGAACAAAAGCTCCGGGATCGATGGTAACTCCGGTAGCCAGGGTAAAAGCGGTATTGACGACAGTATTGCCTCCCAAGGTTTTGGTACCGCTGCTGTTCAGGTTCAGATTGTTGAAGGTGGTAGCGGTGTTTATGGTTTGATTGGTGCCGGCAAAGGTGACAGTACCGGTACTACAGGTAAAGTTGGAACCTGTCCCGGTCCAGGCGGTGGCGGTAGAGGAATTGGCATTTAAGACGGTGGTGGTACCGGCGTCCAAAGTCCCGGCGGTTAACGTAATATCGCCGGTAAAGGTGTGGGTCAGGGATGAACCCAAATTCAGAGTACCCCCTGAACCGTTGATGGTTAGTGCGCCTCCGTTAACGGCACCGGTGAAGGTGGCGGTACCGGCGGTTTTGGTCAGGGACACAGAGCCGGTGGTAGTAAATCCGGCGATATTATTGGTGGTCACAGTGCCGCTGAGAATGACGTTGTTGGCACCGAAATTGAGGGTACCACCGCCGGTGTTGGTGAGAGCGTTCTGGATGGTCAGGTTGGTACTGGCTCCGGCAGTGCCGGTACCGCTGAACTGGAGATTCTGGTAGGTAAAGCCGGCGTCAATGGTGTACCGGTAACGGCAAAGGTTCCGGCGCCGGAGAGAACAAAAGCTCCGGGGTCGATGGTAACTCCGGTGGCCAGAGTAAAAGCGGTATTGACCACGGTATTAGCTCCCAAGGTTTTGGTGCCGCTGTTGTTCAGGTTCAGATTGTTGAAAGTAGTGGCGGTGTTTATAGTTTGGTTGGTGCCGGCAAAGGTGACAGTACCGGTACTACAGGTAAAGTTGGAACCTGTCCCGGTCCAGGCGGTGGCGGTGGAGCTGTTGGCGTTTAAGATGGTGGTGGTACCGGCGTTTAATGTCCCGGCGGTTAACGTAATATCGCCGGTAAAGGTATGGGTTAGGGACGAACCCAAATTCAGGGTACCACCGGAACCATTAATGGTCAGAGCCACGCCGTTGACGGCCGATTGAAAAGTGGCGGTACCGCCGGTTTTGGTCATTTCTGTCTCGCCGGTGGTGGAATAGCCGGTAATACTTTGGGTAGCGGTGCCATTGCCGATGACGATTTTGGAACTGCCGGCGGTGAAAGTGGCGCCGGTGGCGGTGAAATTTCCTCCCAGTGACAATTGGAAGTTGCCGGTATTGAGAGCGGCGCCGCTATCAACCAGTAAAGGTATCCCGGCGCTGAAGACTTTGGCTTCGTTCATGGTAATAGTCCCGGTACTGGAAATCTGGACTCCGCCGGTGGCGGCAAAAGGGGTAATCCATTCTTCGGAAGAAGCAGTCCGGCCGGTGGTGGTGCTGTACTGAAGTTTGGCCGAAGCTCCATAGGTGACTACTCCGGAAGTAACGGTGACGGTGGCAGTGCCCTGCATGGAAAGGGTGTTGTTGACAGTGGGAGGTGTGGCAAAGGTTTTGGTGTTGGCGCCGGTACCGGAAAGAGTAAGGTTGTAATAAGTGGTGACAAAGCAAGCGGTCTGATTGCCGTTGGCATTATAGTTGACGGTATTGCCGGAGTTGGTGGCGGTAAGACCGGTAATCCCAGAAGTGCCGCCGATAGAAAGAGAGGCGTCGGTGCCGTTAGTGAGGGTGCCGGCACCGGAGAGGGCTGTAGAAACTGTGACGGTGCTGGTGCGATTGTTGGTAACAGAATTACTGATGTTCAGAGTAGTAAAAGTAATGGCTCCCGCGCCGGAAATTTGTTTGGCAATACCGGACATGGTGAATCCCGTGGCAGATGCAGTTAAGGTACCGGTATTGGCGTAATCGCCTGCTATGGTAATTAGATTGGAACCTTGGGTGACACTTCCGGTGCCGTTGAAGTTTCCGGTGACATTGACGGTGGTATTGCTGGTGTTTAGGGCGGTAGTACTGCCGGCGGTCCAGTTTCCGGCGACAGACAAGGTACCTGCTGAGGTAGTCTTGGTACCGGCGCCAGAAAAGGTGAGGTGCTGGTAGGAAGGAGTGATGGATACGGTTTGGGCGGTGGCGGAGGCATACTCCACCGTGGTGCCGGCGGCAATACTGATTCCGCCAGTAAAAGCCGGGAATATGGTGGCGGCGGAATTACCCAGTTTGAAAGTCCCTGAAGTAAGGGTCAGGGTGGCAGTGGAGGTCAACTGGAGTCCCCCATCGGCAAAAATACTGCCCCCGGTGACATCGCCGATAGTTAAATTATTGATAGTTTCCGCTTCCCCGAGGGTGACTCCGGCGGTATTATTGCTCTTGATATTGTAGAAAGTGTACCCGGTTGCAGTAGTTTGGGCTGAGCTGCCGTTGAAATTTACGGTCGAAGTGCTCATGGTAAATGTCCCTCCGGTCCCGAAACTTCCGGCCAGGTTTAAGGTGCCACTGCTGGAAAAAATGATTTTGGAATTGACTCCGGCAAAAGTGATATTTCCGGAAACGGTGAGAGTGCCGGTGGAGATATTTACGACGGCGGTGCGGTCACCTTCGCTGGTGGTTCCTCCAAGGGCCAGGTTGCCTCCGATAGTGACAATGCCGGAATTGATAGTCAGGTTACTGTCGTTGTTGTTGGCGGGTCGTTCCATAGTAAAGGTGCTGCTGACAGCCAAAGTGATACCGGAGTTGATAGTCAGACCGGAAACAGTGCCGTTGACACCGGTGCTGTAATTGATGGTGGCGCAGGCGGCATCAACGGTGACGGTAACGGTGAATCCGGCATCTATAATGACGGTGTCGCCGGCTACAGGGGCACTGGCTCCTGAAGATCCTCCGGAAGTGGCTGACCAGGTACTTGTGGCATTCCAGTTGCCTGTGGCCACTGAATAACGGGTGAGGGCGTGGATGGAGGAAGGCATTACGGAAGATGCAAAGTAGAAGGAGGAGAAAGCTGCCAGGACATACAAAATTTTCAATTTACAATTTTCAATTTTCAAATAATTGACCAATTTATTAATTTTCATTTTGATTTGGAGAGAATTTTGGAAAATATAAGAAGTAATTCATGGGCTTCGGACCAGAGTTGACGTAACTCTTTGACCTGATCAGGTTCGGCTTTTGCTAATAATCTGAGCCAGTGCTTGGTTTCCTTGATTTCTTTTTTGGCTATTCCGATTTTGTGGTAGAAATCTTTCTTGCTTTCGCCTTCATTGGCTTCGCAGTAATTTGCTCCAATAGATCCTGAAGACCCGATTAATTGTTCAATAATCCGTTTATTGACCGGACCAGGATTTATTCTTCTGACGGTCTCGATAACATTTTCAGCAAATTTTGCTGTTCTTTCTTCTAAATCGTATTTCATATTGAAAATTAATTGAAAACCCACCAATTGACTTTTGAGATAGTTATTGATAATATGTGTTTACTTTTCTCGTTGGATGGACGCTCGCGTCGGTTCAGCGAGATTTTTTGGTTGAGAATAATTTACGTTTTGCTTCCGGCCAATTTAATTTTTTTGAGCTGATGACTTTAGGTTCTATTATGTTGAAGAATTGAGCGTCTTTACCGACAGTTTTCCAAAGGAATGATCCGGCTATCATGTCTGCGGCATTTACTGCCGGCTCGGTTTGGCTGTCGGTATGTCTAATAGGATGTTTTTCTTCAAGTAAGGCGGTAAGAATGTGATCAAATTCGAGTAGATCGCCTTTGTTACTAAAGTGCCTGTCAAATACGATTTCCTTGATTTCTTCAGAATTAAAGTATGAAAGACAGTCTTGAAGCAAAAGCCAACAAAGAAGAGCAAAGTTGGTAGGATTGTCGGGGATGGCCTTGTGGTCCTTTTCTATTACTAGTAAAAATATATTTATATTTTCCTGAGAGAGAAGACTGAGGTATTTTTTCTTTGTTTGTTCTCCGGACCGGTAAAATTTTATTTCCGGTAGTAGTTTTTGTTTATTAGTTATTTGTTTTCGGACAATGATGGTGATCCGAGAAAGTTTTTGGGGGATATCGGTGCCAACAGCGGCGATAACTACTACAGTATCTGCGGGATCAGGTAAGGTGCCGGATTCATCAATGAAGACAGTGTATTTTTTAGTAGTTTTTTGAACTTGTTTCATTTTGTAAATTGAAAATTAATTGATAACCCACCAATTGACACTGAGATCTTCGATAAGGGCGGTGGGGATGCGGATGGTGAAGCGGCCGGATTCGGTGGCGGAAGCGGCGACAGCGACGGGCTGGTCGGGGGTGAGGAAGATATTGGAGGCCGGGGTGACGGCTGTGGTTTCGATTACCAGTTCCTGCGTGCCGGTGGGCAGGACGGCTTTGCCGACGGAACTGCCGAGGACATCGGAGGTATCGACATTATATTTAACAGCGGTAACTTCGCCGGTGGTGGTAATGTTGCCGAATTCGTCGATGGTGGTGACACCATTGTTGAAGCTTAATAACCCGGTGAGGGAGCTGATGTCCGAGGCCATGTCGTCAAATTTGAGAAGGCCGACAGAGAGGGTTCCGGCTATAGTAGTGTCGGCCAGCAGAGTAGGCCCGGAGACGGAGAGCTGACCGGAAATGGTGGCATCACCCAAAAGGGTCAGCTCGTTGAACTGGGCGGAGAGCGTCGCCGCAGGTGCAGACAGAGATGAGAATTGGGATTGGAGAGATGCCAGTTCCGCTGATGCTGAGGCGACAGCGGCGTTAATCGTTAATAGCTGATCGTTGATTGCAGATAGTTTCAGATCGAGATCAGTAAGAGAGGTTTGAGCGACAACGTCGGTGGCGGTCAGAGAGCCGGAAAGGGAAAGATTGCCGGATTCGTCGAAGGCCAGGCTGTTGTTGGGATCGGCCCAGACGTTATTAATGTATGCCAGGATGGAATCGGGTCCGCCGGGAGCCCAGCCCTGGAGGGCTTTACCGATGGTGTAGCCGGGTTGGGTGGCTTTGCGGGCACGGCCGGTGACGGTACTGCCGGTCAGCAGATCCCCGGGCTGGATGGCGGGGGAGCCGGGATCAATGAGGATGGGTACCTGGCCGACGATACCGACCAGGACTTTATCGGGACCACTGATGCCTCCGGAAAAGCCGGGAGCGGTGGAGACGACACCGATCATTTTGGAATCGTAAAGGGAACTAGTTCTGGTGGCGCCGTCCGGTCCCAGGGAGACGACTTCACCGGGAACGAATGTAGACGCATCTTTGGAGAAGTATTCAGCAAAGTCCACACCATTGGAGTTGTAATTAATGGTGGTGGAAGTCTGGCCGGTAATTTTGCCGATGGCCAAGCCGTCCCCATTTAAGAATTTGATAAAGGCGTTGCCGGTGCCCATATTGGATTTGGCCCCAAGTTTGATCAGCAGGCCGTTGCTGCCGGTGCCCTCGTCCAGATTTTCGATAATAGCTGAGGCGGTAGCGGCCTGGCGGTCCTGGACATGGAATTTGAGGATGGCGCTACCGGTACCGACAGAGACAGTACCGAAATTGCCGGGATCAAGAACGATATCCCCACCGTTATATGTAGCCAGGGTGAGATTATTGCTTTCCCAAGAGTCGCCGGCTTTGATGGACAGGGAGCCGCTGCTGAGGATGTTTCCTGAAGTCTGGTTGGAAAAGTTCAGGTCGTAGGCCATGGTGACGTCCCCGACACCCAGGAATTCATGGGGGATGGCTGAGGTGATTTTGGTGGTATCGATAGAGAATAGCTCGGAGGTGTTGTCGTAGACAGCAAACATATTGCCGGTAATATCACCGTATTGGCCGATATTGATCTTGAACAGATCTCCCGAGGCAGTGGCCCAGTTGGAGGGGGACCAGTCCAGAAGAGCCAGGTTGCCGGAGGAGAGGGCGGTGGAGGTGGAGGAAATACTTAACAAGGAGCCGGTGGAGAGGGAGTTGCCTACCAGACTGTAACCCAAACCGGTAGAGGCGGAAGTAGTTTGGACAATGGAACCATCGTAACCCAATCTCCAGACGTTGGCGCCAGCAGCGGAGGCGGCCAGGATGTCCTGCTGTTCAGTCTGGTTAAAGATACCCAGAGCTTTGCCGCGGGTGAGGGAACCGGCCAGGGAAATTTTTGCACTGGAGGTGGCGGTGGCACCCAGATTGAGATCGAGGGTGGTGGAGTAAGGAGTCAAAGCCCCGTCGTTTGACTGCCAGAAATTGGTACTGCCTGAGATGTCGGAAGTTAGGGCGATGGTACCGCCGTTGTCAGGCAGATTCCAGGCACGGTTATTCGTGAGGTTTAGAGAGCTAAGGGTACCGGTATATTGGGTGCCGGTATCGGATGGGGGAGCGATTTTAAACAGGTCGGCGGTAGCTCCGGCGTTGCTGAAGAGAGTGACGTCACCGGTATTGGACAAAGTGAACACCCGGGTACCGGAAGATGAAGCGGAGATGATGTCGTTTGATTCTGTCTGGTTAAAGATGGACAGGGCCTGGCCGGAAGCTGTGCGACCCAGATTATTGACGTGGAGGAAGGAAGATGGAGTGGCATTGCCTACACCCAGCATGCCATTGACGCCAAAGTAATCCAGGTTGAAGTCACCGAAGACCAGGGGCGTCAGGGAATTGGTATTTTCAATAACCAATTTGTTTGAACCCAGTTCGTAATACCCGGAGTTGTAACCTAAGAAAACATTGTAATCAGCCCCGGCTTCCATGTTGTAACCGGATTGATGTCCCATCATCACGTTACCCAGGGAGTTGGAGGTGATGTTGTAGGCAGTTTGCGAACCGAGAAAAACATTGTTGTTCGAGTTGGTGTAGTTGGTGTCGACACCATAAGCAGCCTGATATCCCAAAATGAGATTGTCTGATCCACTAGATCCCATTCTATACGCCGCAGAATTACCCATAACAGTATTTTGACTCGCGCCTGTCGATAAGTTTAAGGCATTGTAACCTATGACAGTATTTTTACTTCCACCATTCAAGGAGCCTAGCGCTGTACTACCAATTGCGGTGTTGTAGTCCCCTGATGTTAATGCTGTAAGAGCGGAGTAACCTAGGGCAGTGTTATGTATACCTGTAGAGTTGTTAAGACTATCCAGGGCATTGATGCCGAGGGCGGTATTGTATTGGTCGTTGGAGCCCGCGGAGGGGGCGTCGGTGCCGGCAAAGAAGTTGCCGGTGCCGCCGCGGGTAGACAGGACAGTTTGGGTACCGATTTTTACATAACCGTTGGTATCGATGGTGAATCTGGGGGTACCACCGGCACTGGCGGTAAAGATATCCTGGTTTTCAGTCTGGTTGATGATGGCGGCGGCGCGTCCGCGGGTGAGACTGCCGGCTAGGTCAATCCTGGCAGAGGAAGAGGCGGTGGAACCCAGCAAGAGATCGGCAGTCAGGGAGTAGGGGGAGAGGGCGCCGAGATTTTCCTGCCACTTGCCGACAGCCGATGAAGTCATGCAGTCGGAACTGCCATCGAAACAGATCTGGTTGGTAAAGACCTGGTTCCAGATCAGAGTGTCGGAGCCGAGGTCGTACTGGTCGGTGGCGTCGGGGGTGACATTTGCTAAATCTGAGATAGTAATTGTTTCACCGCCGGTGGCGTAGATCTGGTCGGATTCGGTAAACAGGATGCCGACGGGGGTGGTGGTATTGACACCCAGGATCAGGTCGCCACCGCCGGAACCGATATTGATGTTGCCCGCATTGGTTAGGATGTTGGCGTCTGTACCATCATGACCTAATGAGAGATAGTCTGCACCGGTTGTATCGTAAACGAACAGGTTGCCGGTATTATCCAGGCGGAAGCGTTGGACACCAGCCGAGGAGGCGGTGAAAATATCCTGGTTTTCGGTCTGGTTAAGGATCATGGCGGCTTTGCCTCTGTCCAGGGAACCGGCGATGGAGAGTTTGGCGGAGGAGGTGGCGGTGGCTCCGAGGTTAAAGTCGGCTGTTAATGAGAAGGGAGAGAGAGCGCCCTCGTTGATTTGCCAGAAATTGGCTCCGCCAGTTTGGGCTACCCAGGAGGTGGCGCCTGCGCCGTCGGTCTGCAGGACCTCATTAGGACTCCCATTGGTTGTGGGGAGCGTTAGGGTGTAGGATTCAGCGGAAGAGTTGCTGGATCTGATGGTAGTGGTAAAGGCGGAGGTGTTGGCTAATACAAGTCCTCCCTGCTGGGTTCCGGCCAGACCCAGCGTCAGGTTGCCGGAAGTGTCCAGGGTCATTCTGGTTGAACCGCCCGAGGAGGCAGTGAGGATATCGGCAGCCTCGGTCTGGTTGAAGATGGCCACGGCCTTCCCCCTATCCAGCGATCCGGCCAGAGAGATCTTGGCGCTGGAGGTGGCGGTGGCCCCGAGATTTAAGTCGGCTGTTAATGAGAAGGGAGAGAGAGCGCCGGCATTCAGCTGCCAGAGATGGTCGGCAGAGGTGAGCCAGCCGCAGGAGGTATCGGAACTCTCACAGAGCTTGCTGCTGCCCCAGTAGAGATCGCCGGAAGCGGCTCCCCCGGCAGCGCTGCCGAACTTGAGGAGGTTGTTGGCGTCGGCGTCATTGTTTAAGCCTAAAGTCTCACCCTGGAGAGCCAGAGTGGTGGTGCCGGTAATGCCGCCGGTGAAAAGCGGAACCTAAGCCTAAAGAGGTGGCGGTAGCAGTCCCCAGGTTCAAGGCCCCGGCAGAGAGGACATCCAACCCCTGGGCGGCGGGAACGGAGAGGAGACCGGTACGGGAGAGAGTAAAGACTCCGGTGCCGGAAGCGGAGGCGGCTAGAATATTTTGGTCTCCGGCTTCGTTGAGAATGACCAGGGCTTTACCGGTTTTGGCACCTTCAACTGACAGCAGGCCTTCCAGATTGTAACCGCTAGTGTTACTGCTGATTCCCAGGCCACCGGTAGCAACAGTGTCAATTATTACCTGGCCGGAGTTATAAGTTCTCAAAGTCAGGTCGTTGCTTTCGTTATTTTCACCGGTATCAATAGTTAATGGCCCCTTGGACTTGATGTTGCCTGAGGTTTGGTTGGTAAAGTTCAGGTCATAGGCCATGGTGACGTCACCGGGATAGGTGAATTCATGGGGAAGGGCGGAGGTAATTTTGACAGTGTCAATGGAGAAGAGTTCGGAGGTGTTGTCGTACACCGCGAACAGATTTCCGGTGATGTCACCGTACTGGCCGATGTTGATCTTGAACAGGTCACCGGAAGCGGTAGCCCAGTTGGAGGGGGACCAGTCCAGAAGAGCCAGGTTGCCGGAGGAAAGGGCGGTGGAGGTGGAGGAAATACTTAACAAGGAGCCGGTGGAGAGGGAGTTGCCTACCAGACTGTAACCCAAACCGGTGGAAGCGGAAGTGGTCTGGACAATGGAACCGTCGTAACCCAATCTCCAGACATTGGCACCTGCGGCGGAGGCGGCCAAGATATCCTGCTGCTCTGTCTGGTTGAAGATACCCAGGGCTTTGCCGCGGGTGAGAGAACCGGCCAGAGAGATCTTGGCGCTGGAGGTGGCGGTGGCACCCAGATTGAGATCGAGGGTGGTGGAGTAAGGAGTCAAAGCCCCGTCGTTTGACTGCCAGAAATTGGTACTGGCTGAAAGGTCAGAAGTCAGGGCGATGGTACCGCCGTTGTCAGGCAGGTACCAGGTGCGGTTGTCGGTCAACTGGGCGGTGGTGAGGGTACCCGTGTAGGCGGTACCGGAGGAGGCTGACGGGGTGAGTCTGAAAGTGTCACTGGTGGCAGTCCCTGAGAACAAACTGATATCTCCGGTCCGGGAAAGAGTAAAGACGCCGGTACCGGAAGCGGAAGCGGTCAGAATGTCCTGATCGCCGGTTTCGTTAAGCTGAACCAGCGCTTGACCTGTCTTTGCTCCCTCGACATCCAAAAACCCTTCAGGAGTGGTATCAGTACCGATTCCAACTAAACCTGCAAACCAACTGCTGATTGATCTTGGAGGTAGAGACCGTAGTTATTGGTAAAGTTGATATTTCCGTAATTTGCAGAATCAACATAGATACCATAGCCATTGGTGACAACTGCATCATTATATGCTCTTAATTTCGAATACACACCGTATGCATCGGTTATAGATACATTACCGTTTGGCTCGCCATAGAAAAAGCCCCCATATATTTTTGAAATTGTCCCACTCGATCCAGGGTCTGTAAATGACTTTCCAAGGACACCGGTTAGTGCAGAGACATTACCTGAACCAAAATGGCTCGCGTAGGATTCTATTCCGTATATATTGGAATAATTTGTAGCGTCAGCTGCAGTTTTAGCATCAGAATACAATCCTGTGTTTGAACTATTGGCATTTGAGGATGATAAAACTGAAAATATGGAGCTCCCGAATTGGCCATTGAATTGTCCTGAAGAGGTAGCGTTTATTTGTTGGCCGTAGTTGTAAATATTTCCACCACTTGCCCCAGTTCTGGTGACATCAATATATTGGCCGTAGGTGGTGTCTGCTCCGGTGGAGACATTGCCGGTGTCGGAGATGACGATGTGCTGGCCTTTGAGGCCGTCGGAGGCGGAGGTGTCGGTGGAGGTGAGGGAAATATATTGGCCGGTGCCGGAGGTGAGTCCGGAA